>Ga0265297_10006227_pt1 | contig 17490 bp, 10 predicted proteins | sample Munlanlwell13791_FD_192502 | JGI IMG/M metagenome (GOLD analysis project Ga0265297, IMG submission 192502) | Leachate microbial communities from a municipal landfill in Southern Ontario, Canada - Leachate well 137-91 | ecosystem: Engineered > Solid waste > Landfill > Unclassified | place...
CGCGTGGAGATTCAATCACTGCGGCATTCCCTAGAACATTTAATACCGTTGCCCGAACTTCATCTAATTTAGGACGTCTCGTGATCTCGGCTTCACGGATATTCGCAAATAGGTTAGAGGCTGCATCCGCTGAAGTGCTGTTCGTTAGTTCAATTTTCAATCTGATCTGGCCGCTGTAACTCTGCAGGACCACATACATCGTGCCATCAAGGTCTTGCAAAAGCCTAAGCAGATGACTTTGAATGCCGCGTGCAGCGCCGGAGTCACAATATATCATTCGTGCCGGCACTTCCATTCCATCTGAACGATAGACCGCATAAAGGTCTTCTATAGCCATTGGTCCTCTAGTAGCAGTAAGAGGTGTCACTATCGGTTGAGCGAGCACAGGAACCGTACCAGGCATATAATTAATTTTATCTAAATATAAATCGAAGCCGAATACACTGTCGGCAGTCTCATCACTGATTACCGCCTTACCATCTTTGTCTAATCGCACACTCACGTTGTTATAGCCTGCGGCAGGCCGAAGATAACATACGGGCGAACCCGGCAGTATATCCCGCCCTTCCGGCCTAGAACGTTCTGCCTGAAGATTATCCGTCTTTTCATCAAGCATTGCGAGCACTACCCTGGCAAGCTGCTCCATAGTTAAATTCGAGTTATTTATTTTGGACTTAAAGCCTGCGGGAAGCGCTTTCATGAACGCGCTTACCCTATCCTCGGTAACGGCATTCACATAATAATCGCCAAGGCCGGCAAAAAACTCGCCCTGGACGGCTGGAGCAGGCTTTGTAACAGCCGGGGCAGCGATAGGCGCTTTAACTGCCGCATCCCCTAATGTCTTTAATATTGTTGCTTCGACCTTATCTAATTCAGGGCGTCTCGTAATTTCGGATTCACGGATATTTGCAAATAGGTTAGAGGCGGCATCCGCCGTCATACCTTCTTTTAATTCTATCTTTAACCCGATTTTACGGTCATAGCTCTGAATAATTACATATATCTTGCCATCCGCGTCCTGGAGAAGCCTAAGGAGCTGACTCTCAACACCGGTTCCGTCAGAATCACAATCTATCGACCGATCTTCTACTTCTGCTCCATTTGAACGATATACATGATAAAAACCTCTTATAGCCAAAGGTCCTTTAGTGGGAGTACGTTTCACTGTTACCGGTCCAGCTAAAACTGGAATAGTGCCGGGCATATTGGTAATTTCATCCAAAGATAGATCAAAGCCATGCACACTATCTGCAGTCTCTTGCCCGACTATCGCCTTGCCATTTCTGCTCAACTTGACACTGATGTAGTATGAACCTGCTGTGGGTCTAAGATAGCATACAGGCGAACCCGGCAATATATCCCGCCCTGCCGGAGTAGAACGTTCTGCCTGAAGCGCATCAGTTTTTTCATCAAGCATGGCAAGTACGACCCTGGCCAATTCTTCCAGGCTCAGATTAGGATTATTAACTTGTGATTTAAAATCTGCTGGTAACGATTCTATAAACGCGTCGACTCTATCTGCCGTTACACCGGTCACATAAGAGTCGCCAAGGTCCGCGAAGAATTTGCCTTGAGCAGCAGTTATTGGCTTTATCGTCATCGTCATGTCGCGGGTCTGGCTTCGCAACGCAGCCAGCACAGTACGTATCCGCGCTATGGTAGGAGCAAAGCCGGACGGTGAAGAACGACCTCGCTCTGTTTTCTGATTATGCTCAATAGCATCCAAAAGCTCCGATAACGATATTATAAGATTCTGGGGCGTTTGCATAGGAGCCACATTCATGACTAAGGGTCCTAGATCACGCACATTCCGACCTCCATAGGGAAGCTGCAAAGCCATCATCTTTATGTCTTGAATGGCTTGTGGTATATTATCAACAGAGGACGGATTGCGTTCCGGGAGTTCGCTTGATGAGTTATTCGTTAACACTCCCCGGCTCGTTAAGAATCGCACTATCGCTTCTCCGCTCACATTTGATATATCTGTGTCTGGCGAGAACTTTTCTCTCAATTCACGTGCCGCTAACACCGGCTCTCTGCCGCCATTCAACAGGCATTCTATAACTATGAACGCGTCTCGCTGGCCTGCAGTATCAGGGGATATGTCGCCTGAGGCGATCTTCTTCGCAAGATCTGCCGGTGTCTTTGCATCTATAGAGCCCGGCAATCTAACATCTTCGGCTTGAGTTCTAAAAGGTCCTTCTATCGGCTTTATTGTCATCGTCATGTCGCGTGGAGATTCAATCACTGCGGCATTCCCTAGAACATTTAATACCGTTGCCCGAACTTCATCTAATTTAGGACGTCTCGTGATCTCGGCTTCACGGATATTCGCAAATAGGTTAGAGGCTGCATCTGAGGAGATACCGTCGTTTAACATAATATCCAATCTGATCTTTTTATAGTCGTACAGAATTACATGAATCCTGCCGTTTCCATCCCGCAGAAGAAGCAGAAGCTGGCCTTGAATGCCGTATATCGTCCCGGAGTCACAATATACCCCTCGCGCTGGAACTTTCAGCCCGTCCGAACGATAGACTTCGTAAAAACCTTTTACCGATCCGCGAGTAGGCTTAGCTACTACCGGCTGCGCCTGTGCCGGGACAGCACCAGGCATATAATTAACATTGTCCAGAGACAGATCAAAACCATGCACGCTGTCTGCAGTCTCATGGCCGATCGTTGCTTTGCCGTTTCTATTTAATTTCACGCTAACATAGTTTGAATCTGCAGTAGGCCTAAGATAACATACGGGCGAACCCGGCAGTATATCCCGCCCTTCCGGCCTAGAACGTTCTGCCTGAAGATTATCCGTCTTTTCATCAAGCATTGCGAGCACTACCCTGGCAAGCTGCTCCATAGTTAAATTGGGGTTACCTACTCTTGATTTAAAGTCTGCGGGGAGCGTTTCTATAAACGCGTCCACCCTTTCCTTGGTTACGGCATTCACATAATAATCGCCAAGGTCCGGGAAGAATTCGCCTTGAGAGGCAACTATCGGCTTTATCGTCATCGTCATATCGCGGGTACCCTGGCCGCGTTCTCTTTCAATGGCAGTCCTCACCCTGTCTGCGCCCATCCTCCACCTACCTTCACTGATAGCCCTTTCGGCTATCACAGCAATTTCTTCAATATTACGAATAATAGGAGCCAGGGCAGGAATCGTTGAACTCCATAATATTTCAGGAGATTCTTTATATCTCAAATTATTATCTACGAGAGATCGTAACGTACTTGCCACTCGTCTAAACGACTCTTCATCTTTAATAAGAGCGCTTAAAGCATCAAGTGCTTTTATAAAGGCCTCGTGACGACTAGGCAATATTTGAGCCAGCTCTTGATCGATCAGCCTCTCGAAGCCTTTTAGCTTGTTGCCATAGAGACCACGAATAATATTTTGTTCTTTTTCCTGCCTTGCGGTCTCAAGACGCCGCGCAAGAGCCTCGCCAGCCCTGCCGTCAGTAGCAGCATTATTCAAAAACCATACAGCGTCATTCGTTAAACTATTAAAAAGATTATTCGCAACATCCAATTCTGTCCCTAACGAATACCGTGCGATTTTAACCCCTGTCGAAGGGGCAATCGCAATGTTACCAGGTGCGTCGAAACCAAGCGAGAATAGATATTCTGTCTGATTTTGATCGGTTTTCCTGGATTCAAGAACGGCTCTGAACATAACACCATTGGCTGAAAAATACTTGTTAGCTACTATGACTGGTGCCGATGCGTCAGGTTGCCCTTCCGGAGTAACCGTCATCGTCATATCGCGAATATCGGACGGTAAGCTTCGTTTAGGATTGGTCCTGACCGCTCCCAAAATCGTTTTACTTTTAGCACACATTTCGCTTGGCCTATTACCGTCTCTTTCGGTGCTAACAGACAGATCTATCGATGCATTGTCTCGAACTCTATGCATCGCTCCAATTTCGTGCAGAATCCCTATAATGAGCGCCTGATATGCATTTTTATTAAATTTTCCCAATACTAACTGGTCGAAGTATTTTGGGCTCAGATATACTACGCCCAACTCTTTCCGGCCTGTAGTCGGATTGACGCGCTGGCCAGCATGGGCAAGCCTGAATCCTATAGGTTTTTTCCATATTCTAATATCATGGTCAGATGTTCCAAGCACCAACTCGATATCCTCGGCATTCATGTCAAAATCCCGCCTCATAACGTCTTTGAGTCCATCCATATTTAAACCATACTTTTGAAGCGTAGCGTCATCCAACGCATCTGTTCCCACTTCTATTCCGACCTGATCCAGCCATTGCTCCTGCTGTGCAAGCGTCATCGCTTCGCCCGCAACAAGCTCAATGTCCGGAGTCCACATGCTATACGCTCCTGTCGTTTCAGTAAATATACTGGCCGACAAGGTAAGATCCGCAAAAACGACCTCAAATCCCGGGACATCCGGAGCCTTAGCTTTTGTAGAAAAGACAACTCGGCCCCATTCGGTTTCGACTATAAAATCACTGTTCGGATCCAATGCGATCTTTTGAAGCAGATGAGATTGCATCATCCTCATCTCCTCGCTCTCCCGATCCACCCCCATCTCGGAGAACAAGCTTTGGATGGCAATATTTGATTTGACCGGTTCGGTATATACAGTCTTCTTAAATAAGGAGTCCAGTTCGGCATCTTTGCCGGCCAAAAGTTTGAAATACGGGCATTCGCCTTCTGTCTGTTGAAATTTCGGCATCACCTCTACGTAGGAATACCCTTTATCCTTAAATAATTTCGATAGATTTCCGGTATGGAAGCCGCCTGTCACGAGTATTGTTACGGATCTGCTATTATTTTTCATCTTCTTTTCGATATTGCGTATAAAGGCATCGTCTCTTTTTAATGAATAGAGATAGAACTTTTCCATATTATTCCTATATGAATCGATCCCTTCGATATCATCACCCAATTTGATATTCAAACCATAGAGAGGTGCTTTACTATTAACAAAATCCGTAAATCGCTTGGCACTGAAATTGTCCTTATTATTAAGGTAGTAGTCAAACTCTTCTTTCATTAAGGAGACGCTGAACATCCCTTTTAATATAGCGAGATCCTTATCCGCTAAATATAGGGCTTTTTGGTCCTCGGTATTCGCCGCCAGATCCGTAAGATCATTGGCCAGGGCTGTCATCTCTTTGAATACTGCAACTTTATCTAGGGCTTCGTATCTTTTTACATATTCGGAATACCGTACCAAATTGGGCAAAGAGCTAAAATCCACTCTGCTGAAACGCGCCTTATCAAAAAGATAGGCATAATATTCCTCGCTCGTTATGTCTTGAGCCTTGAACTGCATAGATTTCATGACCAACTCTTCGAGATTTGCCTTGGATAGCTTGGCCTGGATCTTATCTATCAAAACATTCCGCTCTATTTCGGCCTCTCTGAAGTTTATCAGCTTCTCATCCTTCAATATAGAAAGCAGCTGGTCAACATTTTTATAGGACTTCATATCCAGCTTGGCGTCGTTTGCCTTCTGGGACAAAAATGCGATATAATCCTTGAGATCAATTTTATTATCCCTGAACCCAGCCGTCTTCTCATCGATCTCCTTAAGTTGAGTGGAGTATATCTTCATCTTAAGATTATTTATCGCCGAAGATAGCGTATTGATGCGCTTATCGGATTCCTCTTTAAACGGAAGAGAGTCGCGATATGCCTTCAGGTCCTCTTTATATAGATCCTCATCCTCTATTCCGAAAAGAGTCACCTTGCCGGGATTATTTATCGCGAAGAATTCAGCTCCGTTCACAAGGCCCTCTTTTACAAAATAATCACTGACCTTATTTCTGACTCCGGCATCGGCAATATCGGCAAATATGGATAGGTCGTAATTACCCTTTCCACCCTCAAGCGAAACTAGGTCCACGTCATTATATGTATTAGTAAGGTAGCCGACTATGCCATCAATGGAGTTTTGGGCAGGATAATTGCAATGGGCATCCTGTATATGTATGATCGTCTTTCCGTTACCGCCCTTAAAGACCTCTCTTATCTCACCGAATTTGTAAGGCACGGAAACACTATTAATATCAAAAGAAACACCCGGACTGCCAGAAGTATCGATGCCGACACGGGAAGGCGCCGAAATCGTACCGGCAGCCCAGGTCAGATCACCTATAATCGTACTACAAAAAAAAGACCACAAAGCGATCATGCTGATCATCGCTTTAAATGGCCTGCTTCTCATAATCCCGCCAGATCTAGAAAAACACACTCGCCCTTTTCCCGTGTCTATAGTCTTCATGATATCCTCCCTGCACTTTTAAAGTCTTTTTAATAATATGTCAAAAATTTAGAGTCTTTCGACTCATCTTAGTAATTCATAAAGACAATGGATAATATTTTAGACTATTTGGTTACCAAGATTTTCCTTTCAAAACTTTTTAAAAATTTTAAATAACTCATCAAAAAAATACTTGCCTGATATTAATCAAACAAGCAATCCCGTGTCTTTTCTTTCATCTAAATGTAAGTTTACCTGATAAAAATATTTTGGCAAGTTATTGTAGCTTACTTTTTTCAAACCTAACAATTTCTACTAAAACACTAACCCGCTAAAATAATATCTCAGGATTTTCTATTTTTTGGATTACCGAGTCCCTGAACTGTTTCTTTTATAAGCGCCGGCTTCCTTTCTTTAGATAGAAGTTTGATCTCGATCTCACGTTTCAATGCTTCTGACCGGTTGGAACAAGGTTCTTGATAGACGAGCTTAACAGGAATGCGGATCCGGGTATACCTGCCCCCTTTTCCGCTATTATGTTCATTTACCCTGCGGGAAATGTCGGTAGTGGTGCCGGTATAAAGCGATCTGTCGGCGCATTGGATCATATAGACGTACCACATTTTAATGCTCCCGGCGGATCGCCGCGCTTGGATTGCGTAAATGGAAAATTACAGCATTTAATATCTGCATTATAGATTGGTCATTTTATTATATCAAAAATTTTATGGTCCTGAATAGTTAGCTATTAATATTATGCTGAAGTAAGGGCCTGCTTGGCAAGCCTGTTAAATTCCTCTATTTGATTCATATTCATCCGCATTGATTTTGGCAGATCCAATACAATTCTTCTGATAATTTTAAGCATATCTTCAGGGTCATCTGGAATAACTAACGCTTCACCAAGTATTGATTTGTACTGATCTTTAATATAGCTCATAATAGGCCTATATTTATCAACGTCTTCTTTTGAAATATTATCAGGTACGCTCGCCGACGCAATAGCTATATTAACCATTCCTGTGATCCTTAATAAATATTCTTTTAAGTCGCCGTCGGATATGCCCACATCAACGTGTCCTTCTCCTTTAAAGTTTTTACCGGTGCAATAAACGGCAATGAGCGATTCCTTGGAACCCTGAGTACCCGAGAATGGCTTCGATCTGATATTGTCAGGAGTGAAACTTCTTGACCGCAGTAATTTTACATATGCTTCAATGATTTCTATCTGCGAAAAAGACAGTCTAGAGGTGTCGTACTTTATCTCGTATATCCTACCTTCCTGGAGTTGCGCATAAAGCAAATCTGTCAGTAAAACGGTCGTGGAGTCCGCATCATATTTAACATCGGCCTCTTTTTTCTGCAAGGCACCGATGATTTCCGATAATAAAATCAGCACTTTATCCGACTTCTCGGGGAATGTCGTATGCTCCACAAGATGCCATCCCGTATGGCCTTTCCACGCTTCCCTTACGTTCATATCTTTTATCCTGGAGGCCTCCACGTCTCCGCGCACTCCGTCGCTCACGAAATCAACCGGCTGATTAACAGCCGGGGATTCCATGTGGATGATCGCCTTATATCTAGCGAACTCATCTTCCTGCGTTGTCAGCATCGTCTTATAAAAATCATCTTTCCCTTTAGGCCAATATCCAGCTCCGTCGCAGATGCCCCTGTCACAGATCAGGATCTTGCCGGGATACCTGCCGCAGTAATAATCCTCCGATATCCTGTGCAGTAAATAATAGGCGGTTTGGAATGTTTCCCGTGTAGCGGCGTCCTTCGGATGGGGATATCCCCCCTCGAACATAATCCGCCCGGCCTCAGGAACACATGCAACAGTTTCACCGAACGTTTCTCTAATAACGTCAAGCATTGTGCTTTTCCCGGCGGATGGACCACCGTCTATTACTATGCGAAGAGCGGCAGGTTTATTCCTTTTAAAAAATTCATTCTGAAAATACCGGATTAGCTCCGGAGAATTGTTATCTTTTATCCACAGGGCGAGCTCTACCAACATATCGCGAAATTCTTTTTCACTGATAGCTGAATCCAGGCCTGCGTAAATCGATCTTATAAAACGAAATTTGGCTGGGATCGGCCCCTGTCCGCCTTCATCAGACAGGGCAGCGCCGTTTACCGGCGCTTGATGGCCCGGATACCTCTTAAGCTGCGTCTTTAGACTTAAGAGCGATTGCTCATATGCATGTATGTCCGTAGGAAAATGGCCCTCTGGTGATATTTGTACCCGTCCTCTACCGATTCGCTGCGTACCCTCCACGCTATGAAAGTCGGACCCCATCGTCCAAGCCAGTTCAGGCCTGGCCCTCATCAATTCTGCCAATTTTTCTGTATTAGCAGGTTCGTCTCTATAGCAATAAAGTTCAGCACCTTTAATTGCCAGACCCCCCTCCGGATCCCTATATATTCCGTTGTAATGATCTATAAAATCAATTATCGCCTGCGGGCCCTGGATCTCCCTGATAGGGTGAGCGATTATAACAGTACCCACTGATGCCATGAGCGGCAATATGGTATTGATCGGCTGTGCGATCGATACATTGTCATAGTCTATATTTAAATATTTTTCGTGTGCTTCCTTGGAATCTTTAACCCCTAATCTCTCGGCGCCATATTTGGCAAACAATGCTTCGGCAACCATATAAGAAACAGGATACCTGCCCATTCTGGGAATTCGCTCATATACTTCTTCCATGGTCAAAGAAATCTCTGCCGGCAAATGCTGTAGCTTCCTTCTAAGATTTTCTGTTTGATTTTTAAATACTTCGGCCAGACGACTTGAAAGATCCCTGGCTTTGGCATCGGTATCAAGCCACTCTTTAAAGTTTTTGCCCCCTCCAAAATCATTCAAATATAATAAAAAATGATACTCCTTTCCATTCTCGTCCAGTACGTTCACCTCTGTGGCCGGTATTACTTCGATCCCTAAGATCGCTCCTGTTTCGAGCGCCTCAGGAATTCCTTCAAGCGAATTGTGATCCGCTATTGCAACGGCCACCATTCCCTGCTTCCATGCTTCATAGACCAACTTTGCGGGTGAATTCTTCCCATCGGAGAAGTAGCTGTGGCAATGAAGGTCGATCCTATTTCTTAATAGATTTGGTTTAACAATATATTTTTCATTTGCCTTAAGGTATTTTAAAGCCGCAATACGCTCTTCCTTCGTATTGTCTATACCGTCTATGGCTAGTTCAGCCGACAGTATATGTTCGGGATCGCTGATCATTCCGTTAAATTTTTCGTCAGAGCGTTCACCGACGGTAAGGATTCCGCGGTTGGACGACGAGGCATTAGAAGCTATCAATGAGAAGCCAGCATTCGGAATCGGAGCATACCCACCTATTAAACCGTTTTTATCTATAATTGATTTATCGCCGGAAACCGTTTTTATAGCCTTTATGATGCTGCCGTGACCGAAAAAGATAACGGTTTTCCCGGGATACCGACTGTTAATCTTATCCAAAAATCTTTTTGCGCGGATATGGAGATCGAGGGTGCTTTCGCCGCCCCCCGGAGGCCGGGTTGTTACATCACGGCTATTCATAAATTTTTTAAATAATGCCACACTCTCTTCGTCTGGGCCCCGGAGGATCTCTTGTTCGGTCTTATCCTCCCAAAACCCTAAATTCCTTTCGTTACCAAGTTCATCTTCAACAATATTTATATCTACTTCTGCCTTTTCTTTAACAAAGGCGGTAAATATACGAGCGGTTTCCTGTGCCCTGCCAAGCTTGCTGGTCACGACAACCACTTCTCCCCTTTTAATTTCATCCTTCACCAGATCATAGATCGCACGAGCACTTTTTTCTGCTTCAGCCCTGCCTTCTGGAGTTAGCTGGTTCTTCTCGCCGTTGCTAACCCCCTGCTTTCGATGTTCATTATTAGCCTGCGTGGTTCCGTGCCGTACAGCATAAAGCGTAACCTGACTTGTCACTATTGGGCCGTCGGTAGCAAACTTGATATGCCCGGTTTTTTTATCAAGAAGCATCTTCCCATCTAATTCTTCAATCGGCATCCAATCTTCATCGGGTTCCGTGCTTGCTACCAGATAAAATATCATGCCGTTATTTAACGCGGTCCTTATCCTTTCCCCCCTGATTCTGGAATCCCAAAATTCGGCGGTGAAATAATTGTGCTTATTGGCTTGTATTATGGGTTCAATGGCTTTTATAGAATCTTTCGCATCTGCAGGAATTTCGTTCCTAAGAATTATTCCTTGCTCTATAAGAACAAGCCATTCAAAGGCTCTGGCAATGGTATGATTTACATATATATCTATTGAAAGATTATTATTTTCGCTAGGCGGAAAATTTTTCAAGATCAGCTCTTTTATGCCTTGATATTTATATCTGTCCTCTCTGGCTAATATCTGCATGATAGCTTCAATATCTTCGTGATTGATAGCCCGCAACAATCGCAGATCATCATCAGCTACTTCTTTTTTAACAAGATATTTCCCTGAAGAAAGAAGCAGGCACGTAGCGTTATTGGCGTTAAGCAATCTTATCGCATCTTCGGATTCAGCATACCTGACCTGAGTACGTTGTAACGCAGCAAGTATTTCTCTTTTGGCTAGAGGATTTTGTGATGCGGGGATTGGAGCTAAGCCATAGCAGGATGTATTGGTGAAAAATGTCAATAGAACGATTGAAGATATTGTTATTAAAAGTAGCTTTTTCATAGGCTCCTTGAACCGGATATCCAAAAATAAAAAAGCCAAGCTACCTATCACTTCCAGGCAGCCTGGCAATCTAGAATATCTAGACCCTAAGCTTTGTGCCCCTATGTCGCCATAGGTTTACCCTTAACTGTACTCAAAGCATATCATATATATTTTGTTAAGGCAATAGAAAGCCTGATAACTTTTTGTGTCTTAACTTATCCCTAAATATGAAAAAGCCTCTCTACTGTAAAAAAGTCGAGAGGCTTCACTCATCTTGAATAAATGGCGTAGCTGGCCTGGTCTACTTCGCGCATCAACAACCTTAAACTATGATAGCGCTACGTAGAACCACGGCCGATCAGATAATTTCTACGAAGCCTTCTATTGTGTTCTTTTGAAGGCGTAGTAGAATGGCGTCCCTGGCCTGATTCGAACAGGCGACCCTCTGCTTAGAAGGCAGATGCTCTATCCAGCTGAGCTACAGGGACATAAAGCGTAGAGAACAAATCTTTTTCGTTATGCGTCGTGCGTACGGCGTCGTCCGTTATGCGTAGTGTGTTGTGCGTAAAAAAACTTACGCAATACGCACGACGCCACACGCACAATGCTAAACGCAAACCGCACTACGCAACCTCCGTCAAACCGACTTAACTGGTCGGATCTACTTCGCCGTCTTACGCGTAAATGGACTATGGCTTCGTAGAACCTGTCAATTCGTTCCAATCTCTACGAAGCTCAAAGCCGAAAGGCTTTGAGCGAAGTAGGATGGTCGGGGCGCTCGGATTTGAACCGAGGACCTCTTGGTCCCAAACCAAGCGCGCTAGCCAGCTGCGCTACGCCCCGCTAAATTCTGTTGGACTAGCCTTTGAGTAGTCCCGTAACATACCTATTAAAATGTGTCTATAGCTATATAAACTATGTTGCGGGACTGCGCTACGCCCCGTGAAATTGATATCTACTACCTCAAGTAATTTCATCCCGAGATTCCGACGAATAATCGGAATCGAGGGATTAAATCATACAAACCATATGGTTTGTAAATTATATCATAAACCGATTTTGCCCTAAATATATTTCTTGAGAAATCGGCGTATCTTTTTGAGCGCCTTCGACCTATGGCTCATCTTATCCTTTACCTTAAGCCCAAGCTGCCCAAATGTTCTATTATATTTAGGTATTAAAAATAACGGGTCATACCCAAACCCATAGCGTCCTTTTTCTGAAAATCCTATTAATCCGCGGCAGCTCTCTTCTATTATCTTAATCACCTTACCATTGTCAGCTATGGCAGAGGCGCATACGAACTTCGCCTGTCTATGCCTTAACGGAACTTTCTCTAAAAGTCCCAGCAGTTTTTTATTATTGGCCTTATCGCTCTTCCCGGAACCGGCAAAGCGAGAAGACTTCACCCCCGGCCTGCCGCCCAATATCTTTACTGAAAGCCCGGAGTCATCAGCAACTACCAACCCCTTCGTGAACTTAGATATGGTTACGGCTTTCTTTACGGCATTGTCCTTGAAAGTCTTGCCGTTCTCTACTATGCGCGGGGTCCTGCCGATATCTTTTAAGGATATGACCTCAGCCTTTACCCCTTTCAGATATCTTTTAAGCTCGTATAATTTTTTATCATTCTTGGTGGCGATCACTAGCTGCGTCATACTATAACAAGCCTTTCAAGACTTTTTTCTGCAAACCTATCAGCTCGCCTACACCTTTTTTAGCCAAAAGAATAAGCCCATCCATATCCTCTTTGCTGAAAGGTTCTCTTTCGGCAGTGCCCTGCACCTCTATGAAACGCCCCTTTCCGGTCATTATTATATTCATGTCTACTTCGGCGCCGGAGTCTTCATCGTAATCCAAATCCAATATTCGTTCTCCGCCGGATATGCCGACGCTTACCGCAGCCACATAGTCCGACAACGGTATCTCGCTTATCTTGCCGTCTTTTTTCAATTTAGCCAGGGCGAGCGCAAGTGAAATAAAACTGCCGGTAATACTAGCGCACCTTGTCCCGCCGTCAGCCTGTATCACATCGCAGTCCATCCAAATGGTCCTCTCTCCAAGCTTAACCGTATCAACGACAGCCCTCATGGACCTTCCTATGAGCCGCTGTATCTCGTGTGTCCTCCCGCCCAGCTTTCCTTTAGCTGCCTCACGCTGCACTCTTGTCTTGCACGAACGCGGTATCATGCTGTACTCGGCAGTGACCCACCCGGTAAGTTTGCCTCTTAAAAAAGGAGGCACGGTCTCCTCGACCGTAGCGGTCGTTATGACCTTGGTATCTCCGAATTCCACAAGACACGATCCTTCGGCATATTTAATATAGTCCTTTGTGATCTTGATCTTGCGTAGTTCGTTATTTTTTCTTCCGCTGCGTCTTTTCATATATATCTCTTCCTTTTTGATCTATCCCGACTATGACGGGGAAGTCCTTGACCTCTAGCCTATAAACCGCCTCCGGCCCAAGCTCTTTAAATAACACCGCTTTCGCTGATTTGATCTTCGTCGAAAGGAGCGCGCCCAGGCCGCCAACAGCTATAAAATATACGCACTTGTTTTTCTTTATGACATCTTTAACTTCCGCTGACCTGCCGCCCTTCCCTATCATCCCGCCGAGGCCGATATTGAGCAATGCAGGTGTGAACGCATCCATCCTGGAGCTGGTGGTAGGACCGCAGGCGCCGATAGCTCTACCCGGTGAAGCAGGTGTGGGACCGGCATAATATATTACGGCGTCTTTTAGATCAAGCGGAATGCGTTTACCGCTTTTCAGGATACTATCGAATTTTTTATGCGCGGCGTCTCTGGCGGTGAATATTGTACCGCTGAGCAACACTTCATCGGCCACGCTAAGCTTGCTAATCTTATCTTTTGTTAAAGGGGTGGTTATCTTGATCGCGCTCATAAAATAGCTCTTGCGCTGCGGGTAGCATGGCAGCTTACGTTAACGGCAACCGGCAAACCGGCTATATGGGTAGGGTGCTCCAATATATTGACGCCCAATACTGTCGTCCGGCCGCCCAAACCCATAGGGCCTATGCCGAGCGAATTAATATCTTTAAGCAGGGCTCTTTCAAGCCTTGCCATATGCGGTGTCGGATTTCTCTTATCCAACGGCCTCAGCAGTGCGGCCTTGGCAAGATAAGCCGCTTTTTCAAAAGTCCCGCCCAGGCCGATACCTAAAACCAATGGAGGGCACGCATCCGGCCCTGCCGCCTTTACCACTTCAATAATAAAACTTTTTATATCATCGAGTGAAGATGTGGGCTTGAACATGCGGATGGCGCTCTTGTTCTCGCTGCCGAACCCTTTAGCCGAAACATCAATCACTACCTTTGATCCGGGAACTATTTCGGTAAATATTACGGCTGGGGCATTCGTCCCCGTATTCTCCCTTAATAACGGATCGTTAACAACCGATCTTCTTAAATATCCTTTGGCATACGCCTTCTTGACGGCCTCATTAATCGCCTTCTCAAGATCTCCGCCTACTATGGCTACGCCTTGTCCTATGGCCATGTGGACAAATACCATTCCGGTATCCTGGCATATGGCTATGCGTCTCTTTTTGGCCAATAACGCGTTCTCTATTATCGAAATCAATATCTTTTTAGCACGCCCTGAACTCTCTCGAGCCACGGCCATTCTTATGGCCTTCAAAACATCTCTTCTGAGCTCAAAGTTCGCTTTAAGGCAAAGATCCTGAACCGCATCCTTTATCCGGGAAACGTTGATTTTACGCATTTACGCTCATCTCTATTATATTCTGCGCTGACCGTGGTCTTTATGCCGCCGCGCGCGTTAAATTCACCGGTGATCCCAACCCAGCGCGGCTTGCATGCTTTCACAAAATCATCCAATATCTTATTTATTACGTGCTCATTGAATATTCCCATATCCCGATAAAATATAGTGTAGTATTTGAATGACTTCAGTTCGACGCACGATCTATCCGGTATGTATTTAATGGATATCGCCGCAAAATCCGGTAATCCGGTCTTTGGGCATATGCAGGTGAATTCCGGTATGTCTATCGTTATCACATAATCCCTATCCGAATATTGATTAGCCCAAACCTCTATGCTGGGTGTCTTTAGATCTCGTATCTTTTTCTGCAATCCTTCATATGAAGATCTGCTCATAGAACTACCTCACTTTATATTTAAGATCTTGTGTATCTGCGGTATAACCCTGATATTTTCCACCTTATTCTTTAGCCCCATCTCAACGAATTCCATAAGCCTATTGTGCGCTATCGGCTTATCATGCGGAGTGACCGGGGTCGCAGGTTGAAGAACTAAAGGTACGCTGCCTTTAGCCAGCCTCACTAAGCTGATGGCCTTGTCTATATCTTCCTCTTTGGTCTCGGCGGTCACCACGGCCTTGACGAATATCTTCTTCTTGGCACCTATGCTTAAAAATTCGGCGTGCTCTTTCCAGAAGTCCCTCTGCCCGGTAGAGGATGGAAGCTTAAAATCCATAGCAATTATGTCAATCAGATCGATGATCTCGGTCAATTCCTGCGGCAGCGTCCCGTTGGTCTCCAGATATGTTTTCATATGCTCTTTTTTAACCATCTTTAAAAATATCTTCAAGAACTCCGCGTAGAGAAGCGGCTCTCCTCCGGTAAGCGATATCGAATGATGGGGTCCTTTAGATAGTTCCAAAAACTTAACCTCGTTAAAGAGGTCCTCCGGCAGATAGCTTTTAGATCCCGCCCTCTTCTCATCGCAGTATGCGCAGGCCAGATTACATTTATAAAAACGTACAAATACCTGTTTGGCTCCCAAAAATATCCCCTCCCCCTGAATAGAGGAGAAGATCTCCGATATGTCTGCCGTTATCTTGTCATTCATTTTATCATCCTATTTAACCAGCGGGTCCGGCATGCCGGCCTGGCTAAACCCCTTTGCCCTTAGCACGCAAGAGTCGCATTCCATGCAGGGCCGTCTGGCGCCTTTATAGCACGACCAGGTATATTCGAACGGGACACTAAGTCTTTTTCCCAATCTTATTATATCTTTCTTCGATATATCGATAAGCGGAAATTCCAGCTTAAGCCTGCCGTCTATCCCGCGCTTCGTTCCTGTCTTCAAAACTTTTTCAAATGCCTCAAGATAAACTTTACGGCAATCGGGGTAACCGCTTGAATCCTCAAAATGGGCGCCGATAAAAATAGAGTCCGCGCCGATGACTTCTGCAAACGAAGCCGCTAAGCTCAAGAATACCGTATTTCTGGCCGGAACATATGTCGAAGGGATGCCGCCTTTTTTTATCTTGTCGATCTTGCGGCCCGTCGGTATCTTCAGTCCTTTATCGATAAGGCTGGAGCCCTTCCATGGAAAATCCACTTTGACGGTCTTGAGCACCGCGCCCGCTTTTCGGGCTAATATCGAGGCCGAGGCCATCTCCCTGGCATGTCTCTGCCCATAATCAAAATTTATACAGAATAACTCGTATCCTAAACTCTTCGCAAAAAAAAGAGTGACGGCAGAATCCAGACCCCCGGAAAGCAAGATCACGGCTTTCGGCTTCACAGGAACCTAGCCCTCCTTATAGATGGCGCAGGAGTTCTCGTTCTCCCATACCGCAACCGATGCTATATGCCTATTCTTCTTTCTCAGGCTGTCGTATATGAACTTTGCTATATTTTCAGAGGTAGGGTTCGTCTTTTTAAAAAATTTAATCTCATTCAGATATGAATGGTCCAGGCCGCTCAATATCTTCTTCAGAATCGATTTCGCTTGCCTGAAATCGACGGCCATGCCGTCCTTATCCAAAGATTGATAAGAAAATATCGCCTCGACCACCCAGTTATGGCCGTGAAGGTGCTCGCATTTTCCCTTATAGTTCCGCAGATTATGGGCAGAGCTAAAATTGCTTTTCACTTTTATATCGTACATCTTACACGGCCCTCTTCACACACTTTATTCTTTTCTTCAAGAACTTCTCGCCTATCTTTATAAAACGCGCAGGCTCATCGCTGACGAAGAATTTACACCTGCCGCCTTTTCTCTTTCTGTTCAAAAGGGCGGCGGAGTCGAGTACGGTCCTCGCGTCTTTAGCGACCTCTCTGGCAGAGTCTATCAGTATCACATCGCTTCCCATAACGCTGCCGATAACGCGCCTTAATAACGGATAATGGGTACAGCCTAATATCAAAGTATCAATGCCATTTTTTTTAAACGGCTTGAGGTATATCTTTGCCACATCATAGGCTATGCCGGCATCGGCCCATCCCTCTTCTACCAACGGAACAAATAGCGGACAGCTTTGTGTAAAGATCCTCACTTTTGCGTTGATCTTTTTGGCCGCGCGGTCATATGAACCAGAAGATATGGTCGCCTGTGTACCTATGACCCCTATCTTGTTGCTGCGTGTGGAGCTTACGGCAAAACGCGTACCGGGTTCTATGACTCCTATTATCGGGACACGAAAACATCTCTTCAAGAAGTCCAGGCCAAGAGACGATGCCGTATTGCATGCAACTACTACCAATTTTACATCATGTTCCATTAAAAACTCTACGTTCTCGACGGAAAATTTCGTGATCGTCTCTTTGGACTTCGTG
>Ga0265297_10006228_pt1 | contig 17488 bp, 15 predicted proteins | sample Munlanlwell13791_FD_192502 | JGI IMG/M metagenome (GOLD analysis project Ga0265297, IMG submission 192502) | Leachate microbial communities from a municipal landfill in Southern Ontario, Canada - Leachate well 137-91 | ecosystem: Engineered > Solid waste > Landfill > Unclassified | place...
CAAATTTGTCTAAATGAAAGACAGAATAGAAAAATTAAATAAACTATGAACTTTAATAATTTTACACTCAAATCGCAGGAAGTTGTCCAGGAAGCTATCGAACTGGTACAATCCAATGGGCAGCAAGTGGTTGAAACACCGCATTTATTCAAAGCAATCATGCTTAAAGGCGAAGATCTTACTCAGTTTTTGTTTGGCAAACTGGGCGTTAATACATCTAACCTGCAAGCTGTTGTAGATAGCATGATCAGTTCATTTCCACGTGTATCGGGAGGTGAACCTTACCTGAGCCGTGAAGCCAATGCCGTTTTACAAAAAGCAACCGCCCTGTCCTCCAAAGCCGGTGATCAGTTTGTATCGATGGAGTATTTGTTGTTGGCTTTTACGGCTGAAAAAAATGCATTAACAAAAGTGCTGAAAGATGCCGGAATTTCTGAAAATGAATTACAAAAAGCCATTATTGAACTCAGGAAAGGAGCAAAAGCCGATTCGGCATCAGCCGAAGAAAGCTACAATGCATTGAATAAATACGCTATTAATCTGAACGAACAGGCCCGGGCCGGAAAACTCGATCCTGTGATTGGTCGTGACGAAGAAATTCGCCGGGTACTTCAGATTTTAAGCCGTCGTACCAAGAATAATCCAATCCTGATTGGAGAACCCGGAACGGGTAAAACAGCTATTGCCGAAGGATTGGCACATCGAATCGTGCGCGGAGATGTGCCCGAAAACCTCAAATCGAAACAGTTTTTCTCGCTCGATATGGGCGCATTGATAGCCGGAGCCAAATACAAAGGTGAATTTGAAGAAAGACTAAAAGCAGTGGTGAATGAGGTAATCAAAGCGGATGGGGAAGTCATACTGTTTATCGACGAAATTCATACGCTTGTGGGAGCAGGAAAAAGTGATGGAGCCATGGATGCTGCCAACATACTGAAACCCGCTTTGGCTCGTGGTGAATTACGTGCAATTGGTGCAACGACCCTGGATGAATATCAAAAATATTTTGAAAAAGACAAAGCATTGGAACGTCGTTTTCAGATTGTAAATGTGGATGAACCGGATATTCCAAGCACCATTTCTATTCTGCGTGGATTGAAAGAACGGTACGAAAACCACCACAAAGTCCGTATTAAAGATGATGCTATTATTGCGGCTGTCGAACTGTCGAGCCGGTATATCACCAACCGTTTTTTGCCGGATAAAGCCATTGATTTAATGGACGAAGCGGCTGCCAAACTTCGGCTGGAAGTAGATTCAGTCCCTGAAGAACTGGATATTATTGACCGTAACATCAAACAACTGGAAATTGAACGCGAAGCTATCAAGCGGGAAAATGATACCCGAAAGTTGGCACAACTGAACGAAGAAATTGCCAATTTGAAAGAAGAAAGCAAGGAAATGCGTGCCAAATGGTCGAGCGAAAAACAACTGATTGACAGTATTCAACAAACAAAAATAGAGATTGAAGATCTGAAATATCAGGCTGAAAGAGCTGAACGAGAGGGTGATTACGGACTAGTGGCTGAAATTCGTTACGGCAAAGTAAAAACGGCTGAAGAACAAATCAATCAACTTCAAATCAAACTGGCTGCCATGCAAGGTGTTCACGCGTTGATAAAAGAAGAAGTAGACAGCGAAGATATTGCCGACGTGGTAAGCCGTTGGACGGGCATTCCGGTAAAGAAAATGTTACAAAGCGAAAAAGATAAATTGTTGAATCTGGAAGATGAACTTCATCTCCGGGTTGTTGGACAAGATGAAGCTATTCAGGCTGTTTCTGATGCAGTTCGCCGGAGTCGTGCCGGGTTACAAGACCCTAAACGTCCGATTGGTTCGTTTATCTTTCTGGGAACAACCGGTGTGGGTAAAACCGAATTGGCAAAGGCGTTGGCTGAATTTCTTTTTGACGATGAAAATATGATGACGCGTATTGATATGAGTGAATATCAGGAGAAATTCTCGGTCACCCGATTAATCGGTTCACCTCCGGGATACGTTGGCTACGATGAAGGTGGTCAGTTAACCGAAGCCATCCGACGGAAACCTTATTCGGTGGTGCTTTTCGATGAAATTGAAAAAGCGCATCCCGATGTTTTCAACGTGTTACTGCAGGTTCTGGACGATGGACGGTTGACCGATAATAAAGGCCGGTTGGTGAACTTTAAAAACACCATTATCATTATGACTTCCAACATTGGTTCATCCCTGATTCAGGAAAGTTTTGAAGAAATGACCGATAAAAATCAGGAGGAAATCATTGAAAAAACCAAGACTCAGGTATTCGAATTGTTGAAACAAACCATTCGTCCGGAGTTTCTGAACCGGATTGATGAACTGGTCATGTTTGCACCGCTCAACGAATCACAAATTGAGGAAATTGTTCGTTTACAAGTTTCGTTAATTCAGAAAACTTTAGCCGGCAATGGCGTTCAACTGGAACTAACCGAAGCGGCTATCAAATTCATTGCTGCCGAAGGTTTCGATCCGCAATTTGGAGCACGACCGGTGAAACGAGCCATCCAGAAATATGTTTTGAATGATTTATCCAAACAACTGATTGCCGGTACCGTTCACAACGACCAAACCATCGTGGTGGATTATGACGGAAACGGGCTGGTATTTAGAAATTGATAAATATTGATAGAGACGCATTGCAATGCGTCTCTACATAAACATTAAAATCCCGAACGATTTAAATTGTTCGGGATTTTTGTGGTTAAAACATTTTCAAACAAACCGTTTATTTCACATTCCCGGTTCCATTATGATAGTGACAGACTTTATTCATGACACAAATATCACATTTTGGATTGGTCGGTCTGCATACTTCACGACCCAGAAACGAAATAGCCATTCCTATATCGTTCCAACGCTCACGAGGTACTATGGCCATAATTTGTTTTTCAATTTTCTCCGGTTGTGTCCCGGTAGCAATACCTATTCTGGGTGCCACCCGAACTACATGCAGATCAACAATAACTCCTTCCGCTTCATTACCCGATTCGCGAATAATCACGTTAGCCGATTTCCGTCCAATACCGGGTAGTTTTGTTAATTCAGCCAGATTGGTTGGTATTTTGTCATCATCGCCAATCAGTTGTGCCAAGCTGACGAGCCACACGGACTTATTTCCAAAATTCCTGACAGTATTAATATAGCGATGCAAATCTTCGGCCGATGCCTTAGCCAGACTGTTCATCGAAGGATAGGCTTCAAAAATAACCGGAGCCAGTTCATTTATATGTTTATCGGAGTCCTGCGCAGAAAGTATAACCATGACTATCAATTGATAACGGCTTTTATAGTCGAGCGGATGTTTGCGTTTATCATATTGTTTCATGAGTGGTTCCAGGGACTCCATCCAATTTGTTTCCATATCATTCTTTATTTTTTCAGATAAAACAATTCTTTTTTGCTGCAAATATAGCAATAGATTCAAGAATTCAGATCTGTAAGAGTAATTTCTTCCTGCAAAAAAAGGAAGTCCAGTGCGGGCTTCCTTCTTTAATAAAATCATAAATCAATCAAAATGTCCTGTCATAATTCTATGGTCTACAACAACATAGAAAAAAGAATTTAAAATTCAATATCGTAAAGCCCCTGACCGTCTTTTTCGAACTTATCCAAACTCATATCAGTCATTGGATGGCTCCTTAAAAGTTCAAGTATTTCATAACTAATTGTTGCAGCATGACTACCCACCATACTGACCCGGTGAATCTGGTCAACCGTTTTAAAACTGGCAGCCAGTACTTTGGTATTGAGGTGAAAATGTTCAATATTTTCGACGATGTGTTTTACCACTTCAATGCCATGTGATGAAATATTATCAAGCCGGTTTACGTAGGGAGCAACCCAATCGGCACCTGCCCGGGCAGCAACCAAAGCTTGTTGTTGTGTAAAAATTGCTGTAGCCGTTACATTAATACCGGAATCCTTCAACATGGGCATGGCTCTGAAACCTTCTTTTGATACAGGGATCTTTGCAAAATAATTATCGCCCAGGCTGAATTTCGCTTTGTAGGTTCTGGCTTCCCGGAGCATATCTTCAGCCTTGCAGCTAATCATTTGCACATGAAGCATCTTGTCACCAACAATTTCAATAATTTCGGGGAGTACATCAGATAGTTTTCTGTTTTCGGCAGCAAGAATTGTCGGATTGGTTGTTACACCGGCCAGAGGAAAATAATGAAAAAGCTCACGGAGCTCTTTGGTGTTGGCTGTATCAGCTAAGTAAATCATATTTTATGTATTTTGTTTATTGTTTGCAAAATTACTTCATTCCTATTTAAATAAGCACTTTATGAGTGTAAAATTACGAAAAATTGAAAATCTGAAGTATGAAACGCTTTATCACAGGAAGTTATAGTAATATTTTTTCACTTTTTAGTCTGTATTTACAATCAGTTGAATATTAATTTTGATGTTCAACCGAAGTAGGTTTATTAATAGATTTTTTGTCATTTATGTATCAAACTCAACTGATATGCTTATATTTGCATCGAATTTGTTTTGAATGTATGTTTATGACGGATAAAGTAAAATATTGGAGTGAATTATCGGAATATGATTACGATACTGCCTTGGCTATGATGCAAACCGGCAGATATTTATATGTCGGCTTTATGTGTCATCAGTCTATTGAAAAAATATTGAAAGCATATTTTAATTCTAAAGACAATGAACCTGCACCGTTTACACATAGTTTAGCCTATTTAGCAAAAAAGGCGAATATTTATGAAAGTTTGCCTGATCAATTTAAGGATTTTATTGATGTTTTGGAGCCACTAAATATTGAAGCTCGCTATCCGTCTCACAAAGAACGGCTAATGAAAAGTTTAACCAAGGAAAGATGTCAGTCTATTTTGGATAATACAAAAAAATTAAAAACATGGATAATAGAGAAATTATAGATAAATTGGTAAATTATAAACGATTAGTATCAAAATATTTTGATATTGATGAAGTCATTCTTTTTGGTTCTTATGCTAAAGGAACTCAAAAAACAGATAGCGATATTGATGTGGCAATTGTGGTTAATTCTATCAATCTGGATTTTTTTACCTATGCACCGTTACTGTGGAAACTTAGAAGAGATATTGATGTAAGGATCGAACCAATTTTAATTGAAAAGAATCGAGATGAGAGTGGCTTTTTAAAAGAGATTCTAAGAACAGGTTTAATTATTAAATAGTAGATATTAAAATAAATTGATATGTCACTTCACCCCATAATAAAGCCCCACCATACATGGTGAGGCTTTATTTATTTAAAAATTGAAATTAGTTTTTACAATCCTTTTTCTGACAAATACCTTTCAGCTTCAATAGCTGCCTGGCATCCTGTTCCGGCTGCAGTGATTGCCTGACGATAATGTGGATCCGAAACATCACCGGCAGCAAACACACCACTTACGTTTGTACGGGGAGTTCCTGCAATTGTTTTAATATACCCAACTTCGTCGGTTTCAATCCAGGGTTTGAAAATACCTGAATTTGGTTTATGACCAATGGCTAAAAAGAATCCATCAATATCAATATGAACTTTTTCTTCATCGGCCTGTCCACGGCGTTTTACCAAATCTGCACCCTGAACAACACCTTCACCGGTCAAACCGACAGTTTCATGTTCGAACAAAACTTCAATTTTAGGGTTTGCAAAGACACGTTCCTGCATAATTTTTGAAGCACGTAGAAAAGGTTTACGCACAATCACATAAACTTTGCTTGCCAAACCGGCCAGATAGGTTGCTTCTTCGCAGGCAGTATCACCCCCTCCCACTACAGCCACCGTCATTTTACGATAAAAGAATCCATCGCATGTAGCACAAGCCGAAACACCTGAACCGGCATACTTTTGTTCATCGGGTAACCCAAGATATTGAGCTGTGGCACCGGTTGAAATAATAATGGTATCAGCCTCAATTGTTTTTTCGCCATCAATGGTTACTTTATAAGGCGCTGAAGACAAATCGGTAGCCGTTGCCATACCGAAACGAATATCGGCACCGAAACGTTCGGCTTGTTTTTTCAGTTCTTCCATCATTTCGGGTCCGGTAATTCCGGCAGGATAGCCCGGAAAATTTTCCACTTCATTGGTGGTGGTCAACTGACCACCGGGTTGCATACCTTCGTATAATACAGGCGATAGATTCGCACGGGATGCATAAATGGCAGCCGTATAACCTGCCGGTCCTGAGCCTATAATCAGGCAACGTACTTTTTCATTCATAATTTATATTGTTTTTGTTTTGTTTTCTAGTTAACCAAACACCCGATGGCTTTAATTTACAATTTGTTCTTACTGACATATTAAACAAAACCGCAATCAGAAGGTTTTCATTTTTCGGGCATTAAAAAGTCTATATCGCAATACATAAAATCTATGTTCAGTTATTGGTTGACTTTTCAAATAAAAATGACCTAATTATCTTAAATCATTCATCACAGCACCCTTAAATTTCGATGGATTGAACGTAAATATATTATCAGAAACCGCGACCCCTTTTTGAAAATTGCTCAACGTAAGCAGGGAAGTAACACCATCTCTGTTTATTTGTTTTATTGACACCAGATTCGTATTCGATTTATTGACCTGAACCTCAATTTTGATCAAATCATTGCTTTTGACTTTTGGTGTCATTTCAATGTTATAGTACGTCGCTGATTTAGTTTTACCAAAGAAAATATTACATCTGGATTTGTATGCTGACAAAATAGCCATTGGATTGGTTTCAGAAAGTTCTTTCTCTGTCGGTTCGGTTATGTTTACTTCCTTGTTCTGCGTAACATAAGCCCATTGGGTTTTACCATCGAACCAGACTTTCATTTCATCCATTTCCAGCACAAATTTATTTCCTTTAAGAAGAAATGAACCGGTTGATGTATTACTCTGAGAATTATATTTATTATTGATTATCAGTTTAAAATTGGTTTTTACTGCATGCGTTTTAGCTTCAGTAAGCAGATCAGAAATTATTTTGTTTGCCTGAGCATTGTTTTGCGCAGTAAGGCTTTGAAATGAAATCAGCAAAATAGCAAAAGTGATAATTATTTGTTTTGACATGGTTGTTCCTGGTGAGTTGATTGAAAGTGTTTAAAGTATACAATTGGAAATCTTTTTTATTCAAAAAAGTGTCTTTTGTTCAGGTTGATTGCGTTTTAAAGTATAATGATTTGCTTTACCTTTTTTTATTATTAGTACATCCTCCATTTTTTGTAAATAATTTATCAGTTTTGGAGTAGTCCATTCTAATTTTGCCTTCTCTAGTATTTCCTTTACAGAAAGCGATTTAGAATTAAGTACTTCTATTATTTTATCATCAATATTTTCATATGATTCTGTTGATTCAAATGCAGATGAAATAGTATCGATTTGGTCACTAAATATTTTATTTGGAATTTGAATTCCATCAAAATTAACTGGTATTGCTCCCTTTTGAATAAGAAGATTATTAGCATTTTTTTCATATGATTCTGATTCTCTCACGAAAATCTTTCTTCCTTTTTTTAGACCATCTATAACTCCTGACCATGTTCCTCCTTTATCACTGGATTCGGCAACATAAATTTCATCTGCCAATCCGTATATTATTGGATTGCGAGCCATTGCTAAACCTGCTGACCACCCTGCCTGAGGGGGAAATGTGCTTAATACCAATACATCTCCGTCTACAATTTGCTTATAGTAAGTTTTGAAACCTGAATTGAATGTCGTAATTCCCTGGGGAAGTACAATTATACTTTGACCTATATATTTTATTGCTGAATCCAGGGCTTGTTTATCTACTCCTTTGGCAAATCCACTAACTACCACTTTAAATTCTTTACTTGCTAATCTGGCAATATTATCTGTAAATTCTAAAGATTTTTCTTCTGCATCTCTTGATCCTACAATAGCAATCGATTTCTCATGAAGTATTTGTTTATTGCCTTTTACATACAATAAGGCGGGTGAATGTGCTGCTTTCAGATTCTGTTTTAATGTTTTAGAATACTCGGGAGAAGTTATAGGTATAAGTTCATAACCTTGATTTAATAGATTTTCTGCAAAAAAAGCATTATTGGGCAGTTCTGACTTTGCTTTTAATAAATCTGAAATTTCTTTATTATCAAGCAAATATCTACTACTCCAAATTGATTCTGACAAATTGAAAAAATCTTCAATTGATATTTTTTCTTCATGAAAGAATTTCACGATAAGACTATTTACCTTTCCGTATCCCCATCTTGGTAACTGGGTTAATGCCATCCAATATATTGCTTCATTTTTTATCATATCTTGTTTGTATTTTGAAATTAAATAATCAGACTAGATCTCCTCCCACAGTTCTAGCTATTACTATTGGAGCAATTTTAACTGCACCTAAAGTAGTAAATAATTTCCCAATTTCCTTAACGGTTGCCCCACTATCAAAAATATCATCAACTAATAGAATGCTCTTTCCTACTAAAATGTTGGGATCATTAAATGAAAATGCTCCATTTACATTATCAGATTTTAAATACGCGTTTTCAAATATCTTTTGTTCCTTAGTTAGCCTAACCTTAATCAAGTTGTGTGTTACAGGAAAATTGAGTATCTGTGAAAGCTTAATTGCAAAGTTCTTAACTAAATCGCCAGACGAAGTTGGTGGAACATAAGCGATGAAATCAAATTTTTCTTGACCAAACTTCTTTCTGAATGATTTTAATGTTAGTTTCAGTAAGAAATCAGGAAAATCCTCATTAGTTTCGTATTTACAACGATGCAATGCAGTTCCAACATTTGAAACTCCATAATAACTTGAAGCTACACCATTGACTATATTTGAACCTTTCGATTCAACTTCAAGATTCGGGAAATAGTTCTCCCTAAAATTTTGAAGTCTTTGTACCCATTCATTATTAATGACTACTTTAATTTTAGCTAAACCGGTATTATCACAATTCGTAAATTCATGAGTTGTCGAATCGCCTAAAAAATCACATAAGAACTTCATTCTTGATTGAGTGGTTTCAACATATTCAATCATTTTTTCAAGATCATTCTTTTTCGTATTTCTTAATTCTTCAAAAACTTTTGTGTTTAATGCTGGTGCATTAGTAATATATTCGAATTTCTTACTGTTTCCAATTGTCACTTCTCTTATTATTCCCTGATCAATTAAGTCTGATTTAATTACTCTTATTTGTGTCTGTTTAAGATTAGTTTTTCTTGTCAGCTCTCTTTCTCCTAATAATTCATTTCGTATTATATTAATAACTTTTTCATATTTTGAGATTGAAGGTCTACCACCTTCAATAAAGGCCTCAGGGAGTTTCTTGTCATCAGTATTATAAAATAAAATAATATTTGCAAGTTTACCATCCCTGCCTGCTCTTCCAATTTCCTGGTAGTAGTGTATAGGGCTTTGTGGTATTTGTGTATGAATAATAAACCGAATATCAGCTTTATCAATTCCCATACCCAAGGCGTTTGTCGAAATTACACACTTCCATTTATTACACATGAGTCCGTTTTCAATTGCTATTCTTGAATCTGTGTCTAAACCTGCATTATAGCCAATCGTTGAAAGCTTAAGATATTCAAACCAATTTGAATATATTTCAGTATCAACTCGCGTACCGGTATAAAGAATTCCATTACCAGGTATTCTATCCATATTTTTCCCAAGCCAAATTAGTTTTTCATCTTCAGAAGTAACTTTAATAACAAATAAATTAAAGTTTTCTCTTACTAAATTGCCACGAATAATTGAAATATTCCCACCTATTTGATTCGCAATGTCTTCTTCCACCTTTTTTGTAGCCGTTGCAGTAGTTGCTAAGACGGGCAAGCCTGTTGGAAGTAATTTTACAAGATTGATAATTCGACGAAAAGCAGGCCTAAAGTCGTGACCCCATACCGATATACAGTGTGCTTCATCAATAACAACCATAGATAGGTTCATTTTTCTTGTTGCTTCAATCCATTGATCATTTTCTTGTCTCTCAGGAGCAATATACAGAATTTTAATTTCCCCCTGTATTGCTTTGACAATTATTTCTGAGTTTTCTTCTTGTGTTTGTTCACTATTAATGCATTTTGCGGAAATACCTAAGCTATTTAATTTCTTCACCTGGTCTCTCATTAATGCAATAAGTGGAGAAAAAATAACGGTTATTCCGTCGAATATTATGGCTGGAAATTGAAAGCAAAGCGACTTTCCGAAACCTGTTTTTTCAATTAGCAAAACCCTTTCCCCCATTAAAATCCGCTCTATGGTTGTCCACTGATCGTCATAAAAGCTGTTTAGTTTGAAAGTCTTTTTTAGTTTGTTTTCTAAATCTAGTCGCATTATCATAGTTTTAGAAGTTATATGATTTTACAAATCAAAGATTTTTGAGGATCTGTTCCAAATGATAATCATCCAGAACAAGTACCTGACGAGCCTTACTTCCTTCAAACGGTCCGATAATACCAACAACCTCCAGTTGATCGACAATCCGACCCGCCCGGTTGTAACCAATCGAAAATTTACGCTGTATAAGGGATGTAGAACCCTGTTGGTGAGCCACAATCAATCTGGCAGCTTCTTCAAAGAGCGGATCGCGTTTGGTCATGTCAACTGAACTGGCATCAATACCATCACCATCAGCTCTCACAAATTCCGGCAAATAGAAAGCAGTCGGATAGCTTTGTTGTTGCTTAATGTGATTTACGATATTTTCCACTTCAGGCGTATCCACAAAAGCACATTGAACACGAATCAAATCATTTCCCTGAGAAAACAACATATCACCACGTCCAACCAATTGATTGGCACCGGGCGAATCGAGAATGGTACGTGAATCGATCATGGACGAAACACGGAAAGCCACGCGTGCCGGGAAGTTGGCCTTGATAACACCGGTGATGATATTCACCGATGGACGCTGCGTGGCGATAATCATGTGTATTCCCACCGCACGGGCCAACTGGGCAATTCGGGCAATGGGCATTTCCACTTCTTTGCCGGCCGTCATTATCAGATCACCAAACTCATCGACAATCACCACGATATAAGGCAAATAGCGATGACCTTTTTCTGGATTCAAATGACGGTTTGTAAACTTCTCGTTGTATTCCTTTAAATTACGAACATGAGCCTTCTTCAGCAAATCATAACGGTCATCCATTTCCATACAAAGCGAATTGAGCGTTTCGACCACCTTGCTGGTATCGGTAATAATCGCATCATCACCATCCGGTAATTTGGCAAGAAAATGTTTTTCAATATCGCCGTAAATATTAAATTCCACCTTTTTGGGATCCACCAAAACAAGTTTCAGTTCCGAAGGATGTTTTTTGTAAAGCAGGGATGTGATGATAGCGTTTAAACCAACCGATTTCCCTTGTCCTGTTGCACCTGCCACCAGCAAGTGAGGCATTTTGGCCAGATCCACCATGAATATTTCGTTTGTGATGGTACGCCCGAAAGCCACAGGCAAATCGAATTTGGATTCCTGAAATTTCTTGGAAGCAATAATGGAATGCATCGAAACTACCTGAGGATCGATATTCGGAACTTCAATACCAATGGTTCCCTTACCCGGAATCGGAGCAATAATACGAATGCCTGTAGCTGCCAGACTAAGCATAATGTCGTATTCCAGGTTACGAATTTTAGAAATACGAACACCGGCTTTTGGCACAATTTCGTATAAAGTAATTGTCGGACCGACCGTTGCTTTAATGGTATCAATTTCAATACCATAATTTTGTAAAGTGGTGATAATACGATTCTTATTCGTATTCTGTTCCACCATGTCAATTTGTGTTTCGTTGTCAGTACCGTAGATTTTCAACAAATCGAGGGTTGGCGGTTTGTAATGAGTCAAATCAAGTGTCGGGTCATATTTGCCCAGTTTTGCCACGTTATAATAAGGATCTTCGTTGTCTGTATCAGTGATTTCCAGTTCCAGTGCATCAATGGCTTTGCTATCGTCAACTTCGGGTTTTTCAATTTCAAAAGGAACTCCTTCAGCCTCGTTATTCAGTTCAATCGTCAATTCATCAGCTTTATCGTTACCTTTAAATATCCAGTCTTCCGGAATAATTTCAGTGCCAACTGCTACCGAGTTTTCGTCATTATTCTCATTTTCAAAAACTTCAGTGACTGAAGCATCAACATTTTTTGGTTTTCGGGAGAATAACCGTTTCAGAAATGGGATCGTTGCTTTTGAAGATACAACACAATAAATCAGAAACGAGCCGATCAAAGCCATTAAAGTTCCGGGCATTCCAATATACGACACAAGCCATTGGCTAACTGCATCGCCATGCTGTCCTCCGGGAGAAAAAAACAAGTAGTCTTTATAAAATGAAGAGAAACCATAAGCGAGTAAAACCGAAAACCATATCAGCCAGAAACTGGAATGAAAAAAAGCTTTCCAAAGCGATGTAATGCGCTTTTTCATAAGGCGGAAAGCCAACACTGTACCGAAATATAAAATGGCAAAAGAAGAAATGCCAAACCAGCGATTGATAAATGTTTCGGACAATATAGCTCCGGTTACCGATGCCCAGTTTTTAATATCCAGACGCATTTGTTGCATTTCTCCCCACGGAAGATTAACCTTACTCTGGTCGTCGGCCCCGGTAAAGAAATAGGATATGAAAGATAAAAAAAGGAACAAAACGCCGATAAACAAACCTAATCCCAGTATAAAGTGAGTTCTTTCATCTTTCAGAAATAAAATAAATCTTCCCCACAAACCGGGTTCATCACTATTTCTTTTCTTTGGTTCCGGTTTAGGTTGGGTTTTCTGCTCCGGTCTGGTCTCGTTTTTAGGCGTGGTTTTAATAGGTTTCTTTGGTGCCATGTTTATAATTAATTCATAATTAGGAATTCACGATTCATAATTAAATCAATATTTTATTTACTTCTGTATAACGACTGAAAATCAAAATCTCGTGTTTAATTTGCAAAAATAATAAAAATGAGCGCCCTAATTACATCTTTTGATATAAATTTGCAGAAAAAAGAAAACTTAAAAAACAGAAAGGGTATTTGAGCAGAATTTGTTTTACCCGGCACCCTAACCCTTTCAAACTTTAAACCTGAATGAATGACGACAAAACAACGCTATAAACATGTAATTGATTGGTTCATTGAAAATGTTCCGGTGGCCGAAACTGAATTGCAATACAAAGATCCCTTCGGATTGTTGGTGGCTGTTATACTTTCGGCTCAATGCACCGACAAAAGGGTAAATATGACAACGCCCCGATTGTTAGCCGATTTTCCAACACCCGAGGCAATGGCAGCTACCAATCATGAAGTGATTTTTGAATATATCCGGAGCATTTCGTATCCAAATAACAAAGCAAAACATCTGGTGGGAATGGCACAAAAACTGGTATCCGACTTTGGTGGCGTTGTACCAGATGATATTGAAAAACTTCAGACATTACCGGGAGTAGGCCGTAAAACGGCTAACGTAATTGCATCGGTGGTATTTAACCAACCGGCTATGGCAGTAGATACGCATGTGTTTCGTATTTCCGAACGGTTAGGCTTGACTACCAATTCTAAAAATCCACTCCAAACTGAACTGGAATTAGTAAAACATATACCGGGAGAGCTCATTCCAAAAGCTCATCACTGGTTAATTCTACATGGCAGGTATGTTTGCCTTGCCCGAAAACCGAAATGTGATGAATGCGGTTTAAAAGAATGGTGCAGGTATTATGAGAACAGAGTAATTGGCTGAAAATGTATCAGTTGAATGACAATCGAATTGATTTGTCTATTAATTTTAAAAATCCAACTTAAATACACAATTCAACTCAACAAAGATACAGCATTTCAGCTATTAAAAAAAAATCTGAGCTTGCTCTTTGTTCATATTTAATTACTTATTACCTTTGTCCCTGAAAAGAAAAATTATACCAATTATAAAATTATTACCAATATGATAGATGAAGAATTAGTGCGTTGCCGCCCATGCGGTTATGTAATGAAAGCCGGAGATCTGGGCGATGTTTGTCCTGCCTGCGGTTTACCCCGAAATGTTTTCGAACCGTATCGTGAACGGGTTTCGGCAAATCGTTTGTTAATTTTGTCTTTGGACATCCACCCGATTGCGATCCACCTTTCGCAAACATTTGTGGCATTAATCCCTTTACTCATTGCTTTCCATGCTATTTTTCCTGATTTTCAAGAAGTTGTTGTACATTCTGTAATAAGTTTCTCAATTTACATGCTTCCGTTGTCTCTGATTGCATCCTTTGTTTCTGGTATTCTTGATGGTATTACCCGTTTTAAAACACTGCGAACACCGCTTTTAAAGTCAAAGATTATTTATGGAATCCTTATTACTATTCTGTCAAGTACCCTGGCTGTCTTAGTTTGGATTCACGATGTTCCGAATGAATATACATGGCCAATGATTTTGATAAGTATTATATCACTGGCCTGTGCAGTTAAGTTAGGTTTGTTGGGGAAACACCTGATTGATGTCATTTTACCCGGAACTTATGTTCCGCGAAAGAAAAAAAGTAAATCGAAATATGCTCCAAAGGCTAAAGTGGAAAAAATTGTAAAAAAAGAAGAAGAATAAAATCATTGAAATAAATTATGAAAACGCGAATCGAAATTACCGGTTCGCGTTTTTATGTTATTATCACTTGAATATTTTCAACCTGAGAAACGATTTCACTTTCAAATGGAATTTCGTATATTTGTAGCAAATCCGGAATAAAAAATATCTGACAGCTTATCCTTCAAATTGAAAATGACAAATTACATCAATAATCTTATTCAACTTCCCGGATTGTTTTTTAATTTGATCCAAAAATTATACTATCAACGATCCTTTATTCGGGAGACTTTAGCCATTGATATTGAATCTAGTAAAAAAACAAATGATGGAAGTTTAGAGGATAAAGATTATAAGAAAATAGTCAGATATTATGGTTATGCCGTTCCGGCTATTGTGGGTGAATCACTTTGTATATTGAGAGGGAGAAAAATGTCCCGAAAGGAAAGAACTGCAATAACTTACGTGGGCGCCTTATCCGGTTTGTTTGATGATTTGATTGATAAGAAAGAACTAGCTGAAAATTATATCAAGGAATTAATTGAACATCCTTATGATCATACAGGCAATGATGCTCATGAAAAATTATTCCTTAATTTTGGCAGGAAGGTTCTTGAAAATTCGGCTGATACCGCTTTAATAAAGGAATATTATTTAAATGTTTTTGATGCACAAATATTAAGCAAGAAACAAAAACTTCAGGAAACAAGCGTCAAAGAAATTGAGGATATAACTTATTTAAAAGGAGGCTGTTCATTTCTTTTTTACTGCAGCATTTTTGGTCCTGTCCAAAACGAAAAGGAAAACAGGATGATTTATAAGCTGGGAGCTTTAATGCAGCTGGAAAATGACATTTTCGATATTTATAAAGATAATCGGGATGGTATAAGGACATTGGCTACCTGCGAAAAGAGTATGAAACATCTTCGGGAAGTTTATCAGCAATTAATGGATGAAATATTTCAATTAGCCCAACAAACCGGCTACCACCGAAAAAATATACGGGCTTTTTTGAGAATTGTTGCTGCTGTTATCTGCAGAGGATTTGTGTGTCTGGACAGACTGGAAAAGAACGAAAAATCGACTAATAATACTTTTTCATTGTCTGAATATTCAAGGAAAGATCTGATCTGTGATATGGAAAAACCCGTCAACTTTTTAAAGACGATAGATTATTATGCCAGATGTAATTTCAATCAATATATCTAACTAATTATAAATTACTTAGTTCTCGTTAATTAAAGAATATAAATACTCCTCCTTCATGCAAAACACTCAACTTCCAATATTCTTCGAAAAACTTCAATCCATTATTGACAACAAAGGGCTAATAAAATTGTTGCTAACCAACAAAAGAGACAAATCTTCCGATTTGAATAAGCTTATAATAACAGCGGTGGAATTGAAAAAGGGATTAAGCTTAAACTTTGTGTACAGACATAACACAAAAGACATTACGAAGAATTTTGAAATATCTGAAGGTTTGGATATAATTGACAAAGCACTTGAAAATGACTTCTACAATGCCGAGATTTTCACCAACACCGAAAACATCAGTTATACTATTCTGCCCAATGGAAAAGCACAACTTAAAACCACAAAACCGCTTATACTGGCACCGGTCACCTTATCACACGATAAAATTAAAGACAGATTGATTGAGATTAAAGAGAATATTTATTTACGTGAATTGGGCATCACCAATGCCGCTTGGGAAGTCCGGCGCGAAATGAGCGACAAGTATAAACAGATTAATAAATACATCGAACTTCTGGCCCCTTATTTAAATGAACTGACTCTTTCTGAGAATTTTCATGTTGTTGATATGGGTTCAGGCAAAGGTTATCTGACCTTTGCATTGTACGATTATTTGACCAATAATCTGAAACAGCAGGTAAAAATGACCGGAGTTGAATTCCGTGAAGATTTGGTTGAAATTTGTAATTTAATTGCTGATAAAGCAGGATTCGATCAACTCAATTTCGTGAAAGGAACTATCGAAGAGACCGAACTGGAGAAAATTGACATTTTGATTGCCTTGCACGCCTGCAATACCGCCACCGATGATGCCATTTATCGGGGAATACGATCGGATGCTTCACTGATCGTATGTGCACCTTGCTGTCACAAGCAAATACGTAAGGCAATGCATGTTACGAATGAACTAAGCAACATCACGAAATTCGGCATTTTAAAAGAGCGGCAAGCCGAAATTATTACCGATACCTTGCGTGCCATGATTATGGAGGCCTTTGGTTACAAAACCAACGTTTTTGAATTTATACAATTGGAACATACGCCTAAAAATGTGATGATTGTAGGCAAAAAAGTTCAGGGAGTCAATCCTGACAAACAACAGAGATTAAACAATATAGCAGCCATTAAGCAAACCTTTGGAATTGAAAAGCATTATCTGGAAACATTGATGGGGATTTGAAATTATCCTCAATAGAACTGAATTATCTATGCACTAAATAAGGGGAATTTGTTTTAAACGGGTATAATTGAATAGAATACAAATCAAAATAATTAGTATCTTTGCAAGTAGAAAATGAATTAAATTATGAAAGCAATAGAGATTAATACAAAAACAGATAAAAACGGGCATTTAAAATTGAACTATGCATTGAACAAAAAAAACAGGAATGTTCGTGTTTTAATTCTTGTAGATGAAAATAATGACGAAATAGATGAAGAGAAAAAGTGGCTGGATGCTGTTTCGTCAAATCCTGCATTTAACTTTTTAAATGAACCTTCGGAAAATGTATATTCACTATCAGATGGAGAACCTTTAGATGATTAAGAATTCGATTGTTCTGGTACCATTTCCTTTTGATGATTTTTCAATTTCAAAAGTCAGACCGGCAATCTGTTTGACATCTGAAATTGGTGAATACATTCACGTGATTATTGCTTTTATCTCGAGTAGAATTCCAGATAAT
>Ga0265297_10006229_pt1 | contig 17486 bp, 24 predicted proteins | sample Munlanlwell13791_FD_192502 | JGI IMG/M metagenome (GOLD analysis project Ga0265297, IMG submission 192502) | Leachate microbial communities from a municipal landfill in Southern Ontario, Canada - Leachate well 137-91 | ecosystem: Engineered > Solid waste > Landfill > Unclassified | place...
AATAAACTACGACGTACCCCAAACTTATGATGATTATATCCACAGAATCGGCAGGACCGGCCGTGCCGACAAAAAAGGCACTGCGATAACTTTTGTGTAAAAATCAAGCTCCCAAACTGTGTTATAATGAATCATTATCAACACAAAAACTCCGACAGACGAGCTGGTCCACAAATTCCTTAAGCGCGGCGGCAGGGTCGATAAGTTCTATCTCCAAACATGGAATAAAAACAAACGCGCACTGGTTTATCTAAACGGTTGGTTCTCCGGCAAAAACATCCGCGAAGCCATCACCAAAGCCCTAAGCTAACTACCGCTTTGCTATAATATAGCCATGAAACCAATAAACTGGAACCAACTATTTGATAGCTACAAAGGTAAATGGGTCGCCCTAGAGCAAAACAAAAAAACTGTTGTTTCCTCCGGTAAAAACGCTAAAACTGTTTTTGAAAAGGCAAAGAAAAAGGGGGTAAAAGTCCCAACACTTGTCAAGGTCCCAACTAAAATGATCCCATTTGCTGGATAAAATGATTAAATACCCCTACGTTTCCTTTGAAGTAGAAGTTGCACCCAACTCAAAAAGAAAGAAAACAATCTGGCGACCCATAATAGAACTCATCGTGTTTTGCGGCACTCAATTCGCAGCATACCCAGTACTTGTTGACAGTGGCGCAGACTACAACATTTTTCACTCAGGATTACTCGAAGCACTTGGGGGCAAACTAACGAAGGGTAAAAAAAGAAGAATAGTTGCCTTAGGAAATCAACCACTCAAAGGATATATGCATAATATAAAACTGAAACTTGTTGGTGGAAATAAATTTGAATCCAGCGCCATATTTTCCAATCAAATACCCGACCATGCACTAGGGGTTTTGGGTCAAAATGGCTTTTTTGATAGATATAAAATCACCTTCAACTATAAAGCTAAAACAATAAATATTTCCTAACTATTGAATAATCCCAAAGTCACATTCTCCATAAACAAAAAACATCAAAAAATTCATGAATGAATTAGAAAAATAATATGATAAAATAAACCCATGGCAGCAAAGAAGATTTTATACAAAAGCCGTGACAATAAAATGCTTTCTGGAATCTTTGGTGGGCTAGGGGAGTACTCGGGAATAGACGCCACCCTCCTTCGCCTCGGTTGGGTTTTGGTTACAGTTACAACCGGCCTAATCCCCGGCGTAATCGGCTACATTGTAGCCGCCGTCATCGTCCCCGAGAAACCCTCCAAAAAATAATTTATATTCAATGATGGCTTTTCTCGTACTCATCTGCCTCGGCCTTATCCTTATGAACAGTCCCGTCCGGATGGTTTGGCGGGCTATAAATCGTATATAGCTTAAGCTCACCCTCACCGATATTTATAACATTGTGCTTGGCACCGGCAGGTACAACAATTGCCCAATCATCACCTACCTCGCGTGCCTCACCGTCAATAATAACTTTGGCTTCTCCCTCCTCAATCCTAAAAAACTGATCTACATCCTCATGAATCTCCTCGCCAATATCCTCACCGGGCCCAAGATTCATCACTACAAGCTGAGCATACTTGCCCGTATACAAAACCTTCCTGAAGTTTGTGTTTTCCAGCGTCGCCTTTTCAATATCATCTACGTATCCCTTCATACTTCTCACCCCCTTTCACTCGATACTATACTAACATGCTAAAATTTGCCAATGAAACGCATTGTCTACACTCCCAAGGCAAAATATACCAGCGGCTCATCCTGTTTGATTTTAAACAAAGACAACACACAGGTACTGCTAATCAAACGTCGAGACATCCCCGCTTGGCAGCTTCCCTCCGGCGGGAAAAACAATAACGAGTCCTTTCGCCAAGCTGCACAAAGAGAGGCACAAGAAGAAACCAGCTGCAAAATCAAAGTAATCAAAAAAATCGCTCAATATGAAAGGGGAAGCACCCCTCAAACCATTCACCTCTATCTAGGAAAAATCATATCCGGCACACCAAAACAAACCCCGGAAACAAAAACCGCTAAGTTTTTTAATATTAAAAACCTCCCAATCGCAATTGACCCGTACTCCAAAATAATGATAGACAACTTCATCCAATCTCCCAATATGCGCACTTTTACGCTCCCCAAACGCCACAAACTAGTAAACCCAACCTTCTTACTAAAACACCCATTGGTGGTAATAAGATATTTATTAGTAATTCAAGGAATACACATAAACACCTAAATGCTTTACCTGCTTGTATTCCTAGCCGAAATCCTGCTTTTATACTTTCTCTCCAAACGCCTCAAAAACACCCTTTTTAATTTTTTTTATAAAATCACCAAAAGCAAAAAGCTCACGCTATATTTGTTTGCATTTATCTTTCTTCCGGGGACTTACTTTCATGAATTTGCCCACGGCCTTGTTGCGCTTCCTTTATTTGTCAAAAGGGGAGACCTCTCCCTCAAACCAACCTTTGAAGACAATGGTATCAAGCTTGGACACATCAAAATCTCTCAAGTCGACCCTCTACGTCGCACAATAATTGGAATAGCTCCATTTCTGCTTGGGTGCATCTGCATTTTCGCAATAATCCAACTAAGCCTCTCCTATAACCTACTCCACTCTCCCCTTGCAATTATAATTATAGGGTACATTGTTTTTCAGGTAGGAAATTCTATGTTTAGCAGCCGCATTGACCTCCAGCAGTCTTGGAAAGCAATAATAATATTACTTATCATTGCCACCCTTCTTCATCTAACAGGCTTCAACCTAGACCCCTCAATAACCACACAGCTAACAACCCTCCTCCAAAAAACCAATCTATTCCTTTTGATACCCATAACCCTAGACTTGATAATCGTTTGTATAATAAGCCTATGCACAAAGTAAAAATTCTCGACATTAAACCAGTCACCCATAATGTCAAGAGCTACACTGTAGAAAAACCAGCGGGTTATGTCTACACCCCTGGCCAGGCAACAGACGTGGCCATAAACCTTCCGGGCTTTAAAAATAAAACCCACCCTTTCACCTTCACCTCACTTAACTCCGACCCAAATCTTGAGTTCATCATAAAATCCTATCCAGTATCCCAATATCCCAATCATGAAGGCGTAACCGAAAAGCTTGCCGCACTCCCCGCCGGCGACGAACTATTAATAGATGACCCATGGGGCACAATTCAATACAAAGGCCCCGGGGTATTCATCGCAGGAGGAGCCGGCATCACACCGTTTATCGCAATACTAAGGCAGCTTCACAAAGACAACAAAATAAACAGTAACAAATTAATTTTTTCCAACAAAACCCATAAAGACATAATCCTAGAAGAAGAACTCAAAAAGATCTTTATTAACCCATACAACCTCATCTTGACACTTACCCAAGAAAAAAGCAATAATTATGGATATGGACGGATAGATAAAAATTTCCTACAAGCCCATATCCAAAACTTCTCCCAGCACTTCTATGTTTGTGGCCCAAAACCAATGGTCGCTGATATAAAAGAGGTACTCTCCTCCCTCGGCGCCAACATTGACTCAATTGTCTTTGAAAAGTAATCCATTGGCTCTTGACACCACATAAAAAGGGCAACTATATTAAATTATGGCCGCTCGTAAGAAGAAAAAAGCAGCACTTGACCTAAACATTGGCAAAAACGCCGCCTGGGGCTTGGCTCTCGGCTCCACCTTCGGCCTTTTGTTTGGTATGATGTTCGGCGTCGTCATTCTCGGCGTCGCGGTAGGAACCGCCATCGGTCTTGCCATCGGCTTTGACATGGACCACGAAAAGCTCCGCAAGAAAAAGTAACCCCTTTCAAAACAATCCTATCTGCTCCGTTTCTTTTTTTGGGTAAGAAAAGTCCACCTCAACCACACGCAACGTATTCCACTTATCTTTATAAGAAAGCTTCCCTTGCCTCAAACCAATATCATAAATATCCCGTGTTATGGCCACATCAGCTTCGCAGTAAGCTTTAAGCCGTGCTAAAGATTTTCCATCCCCCGTCTTAAAAAGCCTCACAGCCATATCCCCCCGCTCCGTCTTTTGCCTCTTAAGTGTCTCCTTTGCAATTGCATCCAAGCTCAACCTATGCCCAACCACTTCCTTTACTTTGCTCAAAATATCAAAATGCGGTAAGCGTTCAATGGCAAAATCAGCATAAGCTGCCAAAACCGGTACATCAAACCCCACGGAATTAAACCCCACAATCCTATCCGCCCCTTGAAAATAAGGCCAAAGCTTATCCAGTTCATCCTCCCAAAAACTCACCATCTCACCTTTCTTCTCTACCAAATCTTCATCTATCTCACGCGCGTACAAAGACACAATAGAAACCCCAAGCTGGCTATGATTATCCTCCCCCACCTCATCAAACCACCGTTTAGTCTCAACATCAAAAATCACCTCTGTCCGTTTCATAGTAAAAACAATTATACATTTTTATGATAAAATCTTTAATTAACATGAGGGAAATTATCGGCAACCGCGTCCACAAATTAAGAACCAGAAAAGCTGTTACGCAAGAAGAGCTTGCAAAAGCGGTAGACGTAACCCGCCAAACAATAATTGCAATCGAAAAGGGGGACTATACACCATCGGTGTGTGTAGCCCTCAAAATTGCCAAATACTTCAAAAAGCCTGTCGAAAAAATTTTCTACATTGACCACTGCGATGAATAAAACATTACTAGTTTTTGGATCTTTTGTTATTATTCTCATTATTGGCATCGGCGCCTTTTTTCTCGCTGGACAACCAGATCAGTCAAACCCGCCAAAAACAAACACCCAAATTACACAAACACCAAACTCCAACAATTATCAAAACTTCTCCCCCTCCGCATTCGAAGCCGCATCAGACAAAAAACGCGTCTACTTCTTCTATGCGGCCTGGTGCCCATATTGCCAAGCTGCAGACAAAGCATTTCGACAAAATCTAGACAAAATCCCCAATGACGTTGTAATCTTCATAACAGACTACGACACCCAAACAGAGCTCAAATCCCGCTACACCGTAACCTACCAACACACTTTTGTCCAAGTCGACTCTCAAGGCAACGTCGTCTCAAAATGGAGCGGGGGAGACATTGACTCACTTCTTGCTAATCTTAAATAACAATGCTGATCCTTTTTACATTTGCCTTCTTGGCAGGCATCGTCACAATCCTCTCCCCATGCATCCTGCCCATCCTTCCCATCATCCTCTCCTCTTCCCTAACAGGAGGCAAATCCAGGCCAATAGGCACCGTTCTGGGGTTCGTCGCAAGCTTCACCTTTTTCACCCTTTTCCTCTCCATAATTGTCCAGGCCCTTAAAACCCCACCCGATACCCTTCGCTTACTCTCAATCGTCATAATCTTCGGCTTCGGAGCAAGCCTACTTATTCCCCGCTTTCAGCTTGCCATCGAACAACTTTTTGCCAAACTCTCAAATTTCACCCCCGAGGTGCAAAATAAATCCGGGCTCTTTGGTGGGATCTTAATAGGCCTAAGCTTAGGCCTTATCTGGACACCATGCGTAGGCCCAATCCTGGCCTCCGTTATTTCATTAGCACTCACAGGCACGGTTACCACAACCGCACTTTTTATAACACTCGCCTACTCACTGGGTACAGCAGTCCCCATGTTTGTTATCATCGCAACCGGCCGCAAACTTTTTGAAAAATTACCGTGGCTTCTGGCAAACACCGCCAAAATCCAAAAAGCCTTTGGTATTATCATGATGCTTACTGCAATCGGGATCTACTTCAATGTAGACCGAAAATTCCAGACATTTGTCCTTGATAAATTCCCCCAATACGGCACCAGCCTCACAAGTCTGGAAGATAATGATGCTGTACGACGAGAGCTCCAAAACCTAAATGCGCCTCAAGATCAAACAAGCCTGGGCATTGCCCCTGAAATAATCCCCGGCGGGCAGTGGTTTAACTCAAGTCCCTTAACCCTCGCCCAGTTAAAAGGCAAAGTGGTACTCATCGACTTCTGGACTTACTCCTGCATCAACTGCATCCGCACACTCCCCTACCTTCGCAGCTGGTGGGACAAATACAAAGACGAAGGCCTTGTAATAATAGGTGTCCACTCCCCGGAGTTCGAATTCGAAAAAGACCCGGACAACCTCGCAAAAGCAATTTCGGATTTCAACCTAACCTACCCAATTGTTCAGGATAACAACTTCGCCACATGGCGCGCCTACAACAATCGTTACTGGCCAGCCAAATACTTAATAGACAAAAGCGGAACAATCCGCTACTCTCACTTCGGCGAAGGAGCTTACGACGAAACAGAAAAAAACATCCAAGAACTTCTACAAGTCAGCCTCGAACTTCAAAACCCCGACTATTCAAATTACGCTCGTACTCCAGAGCTCTACTTAGGAAGCGCAAGAATGATCCCCCCGCCAAATCAATATTTCTCATTTGAAGGCAAAGTTACTATCGAAGATGAATACTCCAATCCGCAAGCAGGCACAAAACTAACTCTCAACTTCGAAGCCAAAGATGTTTTTCTGGTAATTAATCCCCAAAACGGCTCCTCCCGGATCAAGGTTTTCCTGGACGGCCAAGCACACAAAACCATTACAGCCAACGAGGACAAATTATATGAACTTGTCAGTCTCGACTCTCCGGGCAAACACACACTTAGCCTCGAGTTTCTCGACTCCAACTCCCAAATCTACGCCTTTACCTTTGGATAAAACAGTAGTACAATCACTTTCATGGCAGCTAAAAAAGATACAAAAAAAGCAGAACCGGTCAAAAAAGAAGTTGAAAAAACCAAAACAACTCCATTTTTGACCAAACAACGTTTTGTAATCATCGCCGGTTTACTGCTTCTTGTTGCCTTCGTTTACTTTTTTAAAGGCCTGTTCGTCGCAGCCGTTGTCAACGGCAAACCGATTACTCGCCTTGAGCTGGTCCGGGAACTCGAAAAACAAGGCGGCTCCCAAACACTTGACTCTCTAGTTACTCAATCCCTTCTTCTCCAAGAAGCCAAGAAACAAAATATCACGGTTTCAGACCAAGACATCCAAAACGAAATCACCACTATAGAACAACAACTAACCGATCAAGGCCAAAACCTTGATAACCTTCTTTCGCTCGACGGTATTACAAGAGCAGAACTCGCAGAAAGAATAAAACTTCAGCTGACAGTCGAAAAGCTCGCCGGCGACACAGTCACGGTTTCAGACGAAGAAGCCAAAGAATATTTTGAACAAAACAAAACCTTCTACCCGGAAGAAACCGAATTCGAAAGTGTAAAAGATTCAGTAGTCGAAACCCTCAAGCAGCAAAAGCTCACAACAGCAATCCAGACTTTAATTCAAGACCTCAAAGACCAAGCCTCAATTAACTACTGGGTAGAGCTATAAAGTAAAGGTATAATTAGAATATGAAACGTGTTTTTTTACTCGTTTTGTTTTTGCTGTTGGCGTTTCCCCATCAGGCAGATGCAAAATCCTACTCCATCTCAAAAGTTGACATAAGCGCCCGGCTTAATTCAGATGGCTCAATGGACGTAGAGGAAACAAGGGTTTACAATTTCGACGGCTCTTTTTCCTTCGCCTATATAGAAATTGACAAAAAAGGCGACAGGCAACAGGATTACATACTCACCGGCTTCCAAATATGTGAAGCGTCAACCTGCACCACCCCTGAGGTGTTAGACAAACCAAACTCATATTACATCAAATGGCTATATTCTGCCGAAGACGAGTCAAAAACCTTCACCCTTTCCTATACGGTCGAAAACGCACTAACTCTCCACCAAGACACGGCAGAACTTTACTGGCAATGGATAGGCAACCGCTGGGAAATTTCACAAAGCAATATTTACGTTTCTCTAGCCCTCCCAGATGGAATACAAAACGACAATCTACAAGCTTGGGCCCACGGGCCTGCCTCGCCGGCAGGCGGGCCATTGTCAGCTACAGTTTCAATCCCAAATACAAAAGCAGTTACTTTCGCCCTAAATCATCTACCAGAAGGCCAGTTTTTCGAAGGCAGGGTACTTGCCAATAAATCAGCCTTTTCCTCCGGTGCCCAGGGCACCCTTACCAAACAGGATATCCTCAACCAAGAAGCCGAATTTATCAGGCTTACCGAAAACCAAAAAAGGCAAACAGATGTTGCCAATATCGCCCTGTCCGCCGCCTCTTTACTAATCCTCTCCATCGCCACCTTTGCTTCAATAAAAAAATTTCAAGATTTCCTCAAACACGGCAAAGACGCCCGCCTCCCCGAGGTTAACCTATCAGGCAAACTCTGGGACCCGCCAAGCGATATAGACCCGGCCCAAGTTGAACAGCTAATCAGTGGTACAAAATCTCTCACTCCAAATTCCTTTACGGCCACAATTCTATCCCTAATCCAAGACCGCTACTTCAAGCTGGAGCGAAGCGACGAAAAACAAGGCATTTTCATCAAAGACTACAAATACTATCTTGTTCCCCTTCCCCGCCCCGAAAAAAAGCCATCCGCAATACAGTCCCATGCAATGCTTCTTCTGGATTTAGTCGGTAAAACCGAAGGCAAAATCCCCTTGGATGACCTTTCCAAGTGGGCAAAAACCCACAAAACCAAAGCACAGCAGTATTTCAAAAAGCTCGAAGAAATCGCCCTGGATGAGAATTTATCCGAAGGTTATTTTGAACCCAAAGCCCACGAAAAGGCCAAAAACTCATCAACCCTTGCAGCTCTTATGGTTCTTACTATAGTCGAAGTCCTCATCATCATTATTTCAGGTAGCCTCAACGCATTTATTGCCCTAGGCGTCGCCATTTTTGTAGAAGTTATCATTGTCTCTCTTTTGGTTATTACCGTAGTTATCAAAACCCATTCAGAAAAACGCACCGCGAAGGGCCTTTTAGAAGCCGCAAAATGGAAAGCCTTCCGCGCACATATGAAAGACTTTAGAAAAACCAAAAACTCGCCTTTAGACTCAATTATTCTCTGGGAAAAATATCTGGTTTATGGAACAGTGCTTGGCATCTCCACCAAAGCACTCTCACAACTTCCCATCAACTTTTCAGATTCAGATACCCAAGCGCTAACCACCTATTGGGCAGCGTCACACGCCAGAGGAACAACCAATGTATCAAGCTCTCTATCCTCCGTCACATCAGCCATTTCCAGTATTTCCTCATCTGTCTCCTCAACCTACGGAGCATCAGGTGCAGGCTCATCAGGAGTGGCCTCCGGCGGAGGTGGTGGAGGCGGTGGTGGAGGCGGCGGCGGCGCCAGCTAATTGACAAATGTACAGAATTCTGTATCATTAAAGTATGACAAAAGTTTTACCAATCACTAAAGTTCGCGAGGATCTACCAAACATAATTTCCCGCACAAAAAGACTTCTTACCAAATACGTAGTTACAGTCAACGGCATTCCCGAAGCCGTAATAATGTCTCACGAAGAGTACGAGTCCCTCATCGAAACTCTCGATATTCTCTCCGAGCCCGGAATATTACAAGACCTCAAAAAATCCGAGAAAGAGCTCAAATCAGGAAAATACGTCAGCCTAGAAGAGTTAAAATCAGAGCTTGGAATCACCGCTTAAAATGTACGAGCTAAGAGTCCCCCATCGCGTTAAGAAATTCATCAAAGCGCTTCCCGAAAAATATCAACACTCAGCAGTTTCAGCACTAAAAGATTTAAAGCAAGATCCAAAACAAGGCAAACCGCTGACCCGCGAGTTGAAAGGTATGTATTCTTACCAATTCGGGCCATATCGATTCATTTATAAGTTCAACCGCAGAAATAAAACAGTCGAAATCCTCAAGCTCAATCACCGAAGATTAGTTTACAATTAAAAAATCTCTCCCAGCAACCTCTGCAAAAAAGATTTCTTCTCTTGTTTTCGAGAATCACCATAAACTGGCCGCGCCCATACCGACAAAATCACCCACTCACCTTTCTCATTTTTGCTCGCAACTACCTCCAATTTTTTATCAGAAAAAGTCTTATAATACACCCAAGCTTTCTTGCTCTTTGCATACCTGCTGTTATCCGGCCTTCTAAAGGCCGCATATGCATCCCCCTGCTTTATCCCGCGCTCGGCAAGCCTCTGCAAAGCATGATTGGTAAAAATTACCCCGTTGTAGCTCCGCCTCATCCTAACAGCTCCTCTAGAAGCTCTTTTTCAAGTTCAGAAACAACTCCCAGTATCTTATCCTCCACCCCCTCAATTTTCCTAGACAAATAAACCAGGTTTTGCTCATCGTGCGGCTTGTCAGCCAGTATCGATAAAAATTCCTCATGATGCTCACGCGGCAACTCATCCAAAATCGCCTCCAACACTCTATGGTGCACCAGATCATCAATAACCGCCCAAAGCTCCTCCATCTCCTCACGGCTTTCCACAACCCCCCGAAGCTTAATAGCCAAGTTATCCAAAACCAAAAGCTCATCGTAGAATATCCTGCTCATGCTTCTATTAAACTAACATCCTCCAAATTAATCTTACCGTATTCAACCGGCCCCAAAGGCACCTTATTATCCGGATCATCCACAAAAAACAAAAGAACCGGCCCCTTGGTGTAGCGTGGCCCCCCTAAATAATTCATAACCTCCGGGCTTCCTCCAAAATGCTTGCCCGTCCACGCAGCCGGCCCCGCATCCGCAATAGCCGCCACAACCGCGTTACCATTTTCAGTATTTACTATCATCACTTTTCTATATTTATACCAGTCACGCAAGTAAGGCTGCCGCTTCCCCCAATCCGGAAGATACAATGTCTGCACCACCGCGTACCACTTTTCAGTCTCCACCAAATCCGGCGTCAGCTCCGACTTAGTCGGGGCAAAATACCCCCAAGCTCCAAGTCCCGGTGCCATCCCCTGCCTTAAAACCCAACCCCCACCATGCTGGCCAATAGTGTCCCCAGGGTACCTTCTTAAATGCTGCTCAATCCCGATAAGCCCATAAGTAGTATTTAAATGCTCCCCCTCAAGGCTCGCCCTGGCCCTTACCCCAGTAGTGGACTCAATCACCTGCTCCAAAACCTTCTCCTCTTCACGCGTAAGTGCCCTGGTCTTTTCAGGCAAAGCCTCCAAAGCCGTCACTAAAATCTTTTGTGGAGACTCACTCAAACCCTCCCACTGCGCCTTAAGCTCCCCCGTAATCTTATGGGTCGGCGGCAACTTTCCATCCGACGCAGGCGCGCTCAACAAAAGCGCACTAGCTAGGGTCCCTGCCCCAATCAGTTTCGAAGAATGCTCCCGGATTTTACCAAGATCCACTCCCTTATCTGCCAACAACTTCAACGCATGCGGGTGTTTCTCCCCCAATCTCTTCCTGGCTTTAATCTGCTTAAGTTTAAGTTTGGCTCTTACGTCTTTTTTGGCAGGCATTTTCTTATTCTACTAGTAGTCTCCTCTTTCCCCAAAATTATCATCGACTCGTTTATCGGCGGCGTAAACTTTCTGCCCGTAATTGCAATTCGCAAATCCATAAAAAACTCCCCCGTCTTAAATCCATTTTCACCCACAACCTTCATTAGTCCCTCATTCAGTTTTTCCAAGTTCCAATCCTCTAACCCCTCTATAACCTTAGCTGCAGCCTCCAAATGGCTTTCCGCGTTATTCCCCAACATTTTCCTGTCCACCTTTGGCCTTTCAAAGAAAAACCCGGCCAACTCCTCATAATCCGAAAGCTTCTTCATCCTCGTTTTTACCAATGGCACGGTTCTACCTATCATCTCCTCACCATACTTCCCTTTGTAAAAATCGTAAATTTTAACTTTTAACTTTTCACTTTTAACTTGCCTTACGTATTCCCCATTCATCCAATCCAGCTTATTCCTATCAAAAACAGGGTTTGCTTTTTGAAGCCCGCCCACATCAAAAACCTTCACAAACTCCTCAAGTGTAAAAATCTCTCGATTATCCTTAGGCGCCCAGCCCAGAAGCATCACAAAATTCAAAACCGCCTCCGGCAAGTAGCCCTCTGCCAGCATCGCATCCACCGAAACACTACCTTTCCTTTTCGATAATTTCCCACCGCCAGGATCCAGTATATCCGTCAAATGCCCTAAATTCGGCATCTTATAACCCAGATATTTATAAACTAAAATATGAATCGGGGTACTCGGCATCCAGTCATGCCCCCGCAAAGCATGGGTAATACCCATATCACTATCATCCACAACCACCGCCAAGTGATAAGTAGGAAATCCGTCTGACTTAAGCAAAGTCGCATCAGCCACGCTTGAGCTATCCCAGCTCACCTCTTTCCCCAAAACAAAATCAACAAAACCAACTCTCTCATTATCCGGTACCTTAAGTTTTACAGCCCCACTTTTCAACTTCTTATCTCGGCAAGGGTCTCGCAATACCTTCGAATAACCCTTCTCCTTGGCATTTTTAGCCTCACATTGGCAATAAAATGCATGCCCGCTGTCAACAAGCTTCTTCGCAGCCCTTTCATAAATTCCGGTCTTTTGTCTTTCACTTTGAACATAATATTTATCCCAAATCAAGCCAAACATCTCAAGCGTTGTCTTTATCATCTCAACACCACCCTCAACTTCTCTTTTTTTATCCGTATCCTCAATCCGCAGTACAAACTCACCATTTTCATGCTTTGCCAATGCATACGAATAAAGTGCTGTTCGTAAATTCCCAATATGAAACCCGCCAGTAGGGCTTGGAGCAAATCTGCTTCGTACCATTTCAATTGAATTCTACCATTCGTGAAGCTATACTCAAAATACCAATGGCCTCACTAACCCAAATCGCAGTCACTTCAAGAAAAGCAATCCGATATGGCATCTATGGCGTAATTATCTTCTTTCTGGCCCGTGGTTTATTTTTCGCAGCCAGAAACCTCTACAGAAGGGCCTTCCCTCCTCCTCCTCCACCTCCAACAGTTGCCTTTGGCACTCTGCCTAAACTTGAGTTCCCCCAAAAGACCGGCCTTCCCGAGCTTTCCTACAAAATAGAAACACCCACGGGACAGCTCCCGGAATTTCCGGAGCAGATGAAGGTCTATTTCATGCCCCAGCCCTCGCCTCAACTTCTGGCATTTGAAGAGGCCAGAGACAAAGTCTCCCAGCTTGGTTTTTCCTCAAATCCGGAAATTCTTTCTCAAACCACCTACCGCTTTGCCCACTCTTCCAGCCCCTCCCAATCACTAGAAATAAACATTATAAGCCAGGCTTTCTCAATTAGTTTCGACTTAACCAAAGAGCCGGATCTGGTCAACTCCACCCCTCCCATCCCGGACGTCGCCATCTCAAACGTTCGCTCTTTTCTTAACAATGGCGACTTTCTCGCAGAAGATTTAGAAGAGTCCCCCACAAGCCATGAATTCCTACGTATCGAGGGCCAAAATCTCGTCACAGCCCCCTCTCTTTCAGAGGCAAATCTCATCAAGGTAAATATCTTCAGAACCGACATCGAAGAGACTTACCCAAGCCTCACCCATGACCCTAACGAAGCCAACACTTGGTTTATCGTCTCCGGCACAAGCGGCAGAGGCGCAAGAGTAATCGCGGGCGAATACCATTACCTTCCAATCGACATTAATCAAAACGCAACCTACCCAATTAAATCTGCCGAAACAGCAGTCCAAGAATTATCAAGCGGAAACGCCTACATCGCCAATCTAGGCCTAAACGAGGGCGGCGAGATAACAATAAGAAATATCTACTTGGCCTATTATGATCCAGATTCTCCCCAGGAATTCTATCAGCCAATCGTGGTCTTCGAAGGCGACGGCGGCTTTAAAGCCTACGTCCCCGCCGTTACCAGCGAACTTCAGGAAGAGTAATAAACCACATCCTCCCACCTAAACTGCTTAAAAACCCAGTCTATAAGCTTAACCGTCTCTCCAAATCTATCTTGGCTTCCCAAAAGCGCAATATATACCCTTCTGCCATCCCTCTCCACATAACTAACCAAATTCTCCCGGGCCACCTCCGTCCAACCAGTCTTTACCCCCTTAACTCCCTCGACACTTCCAACCAACTTATTGATATTAACCAGTCTATGCCTAATCCCCCCATCCGCACTGGCAACCTCCAATTTTTCAATACCGACAACTTCCCTAAAATACCCATCCTCCATCGCAATTTGTGAAAGCCTGACCAAATCTTTAGCGGTAGATACATGCCCTGCATCATCAAAACCTGTCGGGTTTGTAAAAGTTGTGTTTTCCATTGAAAGCTCACTCGCCTTCTGGTTCATCCTCTCCACAAAACCCGCCCTTCCCTCCGGGTAACTGTTTGCCAAAACCTCCGCAGCATCATTAGCCGAAAAAATCAACAGTCCCTTAACCAGCGCGTCCACACTAATTTCTTCACCAACCACAAGCCCCATCTTCTGCCCCTCAACTATCGCCTCACGGCCAACCACAAACACATCCTCCAAATTATAATTTTCCAACGCTACCAAAGCAGTCATAATTTTAGTGGTCGAAGCCGGCAAAAGTATCAAATCCGGGTTTTTTTCATAAAGCCTCACTCCGCTATTGGCATCAACCACCAATACCCCTTGGGCCGATAGTTCCGGGAAGCTCGTTCTATCTCCCAATACAGGCAGGGGGGACTCAACCACAACCCTCTCAACATCCTCTCCCTCCACAACCACATACCCGCCATCCCCGTCTCTTCTCATCAAAACCACGCACGAAGCCACAAACACCACGCTCACAACCAATAGTGCCAAAAGCTCTTTCTCACTTATTTTTCTTCCGAGAGATCGAAATCCCAAGTTCTTTAAGCTGATCATCACCTGCCTCACTTGGTGCATCCATAACAGAAGTCTGCCCACTCGCACTCATCGGGAAAGCCATTACTTCCCGCACACTTGGTTCACCAAGTACTGTCATTAAAAATCTATCCACCCCGGGGGCAACTCCCCCATGCGGTGGAACACCATAGGCAAAAGCAGATAACATATGTTCGAATTGCTTCTTCTGCTGCTCAGAAAAACCAATCAAATCAAAAACCTTGGACTGAACTTTAGGATCATGAATTCTCACGCTCCCCCCACCTACTTCATAACCATTAAGTACCATATCATGCTGCAGGCCTCGAACCTTACCAGGATCACTATCCAAAAGGCTCACGTCTTCAGGATGCGGCGCAGTAAACATGTGATGGCTTGGTGCCCACTTGGCACTGCCCGCACCATGAAAATAATCCTTCTCACTTTGCTCGGCAAACAAAGGAAAATCTATAACCCAACAAAAAGCCAGTTCATTCGGATCATTTTTGTTCTCTCTTAAATCAGGTTTGTCACTGCCATATTTCTCCATCGCCTCTTCTTGACTGATTCTGGGCCAAGGCATCTGTTTAATTCTCTTTTCAGGAAAAACCTCCCCAACCAGTTTAGTAAACAATCCCTCAGCCAACTGCAAAATATCCTCCTGGGTAACAAAGCTCATCTCAATATCAAGCTGTGTAAATTCCCCATAAGCCCTATCTGCTCTGGGGTCCTCATCGCGAAAACACCGAGCAATCTGAAAATACCTTTCCATCCCTGCAACCATCAAAAGCTGCTTATACTGTTGTGGAGACTGCGGCAAAGCATAAAACATGCCTCTCTGAAGCCTCGAAGGAACAATAAAATCCCTGGCCCCTTCCGGTGTTGTCTTGGTTAAAATAGGAGTTTCCACTTCTACAAAATCCTGCTCACCCAAATACTTCCGAATAAACCTCACGGTCTTATCACGAAGCCTCAAATTCCTACTCATCCTGGACCTTCGAAGGTCCAAATATCTGTACTTAAGCCTATGGCTCTCATCGATATCAAGCCCGTCACCATCAATAGGAATTGGAAGCTCCGCCGATTCACTAATCACATCAAACTTTTCAATCTGTACCTCAACAGCCCCAGTCTCAATCTCCTTATTAACTAAATTCTCCGGTCGCTTAACAACCTTACCTGTGATCTCAACAACACTTTCAGGCGTCACTTTAGGTAGGCTCTGCCCAACACACTGCACAACCCCACTTCTGTCCCTGATGTCAATAAAAGTAATCTTCCCATGATCCCGCACACTATCCGCCCACCCTTTCAGAAGCACACTCTGTTCAATTTTATCCTTCGTCTCCCTCGCAAGCACCCTCTCCATGTCTCCAATTCTACAATTTGCAATTCATCTTATCAATCGCTACACTATAGGAATAGACCTTTGTTAGGCCATGAAAGGAGAAAAATCGTGGCCAGACGAAAGAGAGCGCCCAAAAAAATCCCCCCAGCTGAGGAACGCAAAAGACCGGGACCTTGCGGCCCCAACCGCAAAAAAAGGGGGGGCAAATAAGTCCTAATTAGGTAAGGGGTCTGGGCCATCGGGGCCGAGCAAGCATCGACAGCGATGCAAAAATAACGCTCGACCTTGATAATCCACCCAGACCCCTTACCCCAAATTCTTCTTGACATCCCCAACCTCCAATTTGTAAAATACACTCTCATGCAGAGAAAGTATCCAGTGCACAGCTCCTCCAAGCTTACCATCAGGTAAGCAAGGAGGTTGTGGTCACTAGATACTCAAATTTCCATAACCTCCATAAAAAGGGAGGTTTTTTTATGTTCATATGGGACACGAACAGCTATCATCAGCATCACCAGTCGAACAAGCGCCAACTTTTGGTCCTACTATTTATGCACAACAAGACGAAATTAGGCGCGCTGAGGCAATCGTCATACAAGACGCAGGCTCTTTAATCGCATCTACTCGAGCAGCTATCTCATTTTTCTTGGGAGATTCATCCCCAGAAAAAGCGGCGGTAAACAAAAAAGAAATTCTCACCAGATACAATAAAGCATCAAGAAACGAGCGTATTGCCCTCATCGTTGAAACAGAAATCCTAGGAAGACAACTCGCTGAGCAAATCAACCCCCCTGGCTTTAGGGAAACCAACTTTGCTTACCATGCAAGAAGACAAAACCTACTAGTAGCCTTACTTAAAGCCAACATAACACAGGGCGACGAAGCAGTAGACGTAGCAGATATTCTCATGGGAAAATCCTGTCTCGGTTTCGACAGATTTGCCTTAGTTAAAGAATGGAAAGCCAAGAAAAGAGAAAAACAACAAAGAAAGAGCGGTCTCAACTAAGAAATCTTTAAATCCTTCACTTTTAGCTCCAGCTTCTTTCGCCCGTTCCACTCGTTTAGTTCCAAATTATAAGCAATATCTACAATATTATTTCCGGTCAAAGTAGAATACATATGCCCCATATTAAATGCAATTGCACTCATCTCCACCCCTCCCTGCCTCACATACAGCTTCAAGTGCTTCATCTCACTTCCCACCAATTTTCCATCCAAAACCTCAACCCCGGATGTGACAAAAACCGCTCTAGGGTTTCCTATACCGGTTGGTTCAAACTTATCAAGCTCACTTAATAATTCTAAGCTTAAGCTGTCAAAACCAACCTCCATATCAACCTCTACAGTTTTCTCCGTTACCTCATCTCCTAAAAAATTCTCCGATGCTTTCACAAACTCTTCGGCAAATACAGCCAAATCCTCCGTTTTAACACTAAATCCCGCAGCCATAGGATGCCCCCCA
>Ga0265297_10006230_pt1 | contig 17485 bp, 12 predicted proteins | sample Munlanlwell13791_FD_192502 | JGI IMG/M metagenome (GOLD analysis project Ga0265297, IMG submission 192502) | Leachate microbial communities from a municipal landfill in Southern Ontario, Canada - Leachate well 137-91 | ecosystem: Engineered > Solid waste > Landfill > Unclassified | place...
CTCCTCCTTTGATACCAAAATCAAAGGCCTGAATTGCTTGAACCGACCGCCCTAAACCAAAAGGGAGATTGGGAGTAAGCCTGGAAAATAAAGGAGAGGCATAACGGAAAATAGGCCCAAAGAATAAGGCTGACCTGGCATTATTTAAAACGCTCTTCTGAATATCAGACCAATTGAAATTACCATCCAGGTCAACCCATCCACCTGCTCCCCACTGACCAAAGATCTCTCGACCTATAGTATCAATTCCCTGGTTAGTAATCTTTCCGTTTACAAATGTATTATAAGTTCTGCCTACTCCATCAAGTAACAAACCAAATTTAAATATACCTAAGCTTGAACTAGCCATGGCCCTGATCTGAGCGGTTAAGGGCTGGGAAGTAAGTTTTAGGTAATCCTCTTTAATCAACCCGGATAATTTATTAAATGGCTCTGTTTGGGCCTTAACAAAAGTTGGAGAAGTAGCTACGCTAGAAACCAAAAGGCTGGCTGCATTTGCACCCATGACCAGGTATTTTAATTCAATATCTTTCTTGCCAAAAATGTTAAAATTAACCGAATCAGCCCAACTAAGCGAACCATCCGGATTTTTTTCAGGATTATGCCAGGGACTAAATATCCTTAAATAGTTCAAAGACTCATTTCCGATCTTTTGTAATACCGGCTTATTATTTACCCAATCAGAAGCTGCGCCCACGCCCATATAGCCAGCATATGTTAAAACATGGCTAGCAGCTAAATTCGCACCAAATCTAGCTAAACCAATCCAACCATTATCAGCCGGTTTGAAATTTCTGACCCAATTAATATATTTAGGCCCGGCCAAAGCAACTAATCCTCCAAAAGCGCCTATTCCCGAATCAATTGCAAATCTACGCGTATCATAAGGAGTACTATTAATTCTGCTGTCTATGAAGCCGCCAAGAGCGGAAGTTCCTGATAGAGATAAGACTTTAGAGCTTGCGCCAATAAGATTGGACCAATTAGGATGAGCGGTTATAAAACTTTGAGCAAAAGGACGTCCGGCTAAGACCTGGGAGGCTGAACCTAATAAGCCTGCAGATAGAGCGCCTACCCCAAAATCTATTGCTGCCTGTTGATAAGTATAGGGCCTGTCATATAATGCGCTATCAATTACTCCTCTGACTACATTAACCGGACCGCCTATGGCCGCCCACTGTAAACCTTGAGCAACCGTAGGATTGATATGAATCATCTTAAACGACTGCCAGGCGCTTGCTCCGTCTATGCGGGCAGCTTCATAAAGTTCACGCTGGATAGTATTAGCCTGGCCTCTTGACGATACCCAAGAACCGACTCTCGGTGCTACGGCCCTTAATACGCCAAATGCTCCACTAGCAGCCGTACCGATTGCGTAAGACTTAGCGGTTGATTCAAATGTCGGTGCCTGGTTACCAAGGATGCTGTCACCTGCTGTATTGATTAACATCCAGGTCCTTCCTCCGGTGACAGCTTGAGAACCTACGGTTGCGACGGCTTTGACAAAATTTTGGACCTTAATGCCGGTTCCTGCTCTTGCGGCAAGCTGCCCTGCCCAAGCTGGTAATTGAGGGCCTAAACCGGAAAGCGCGGCAGTACCGAGCATTAATGCATGCATTCCCACTTCATCGCTATTGCTTAACCCAACTCCATGGCCGGTAGCAATAAAACTTGAACCTTGCAAAACAGCTTCATTTACCGCAAAATTTATAGCTGTAGTTTTTAGGATTACTTTTAAGGCGGAACCGGCGACAGTAGAGGCAGTAGAGGTGGTAGCTGCGGTAGCTGCGGTTCCGGAGCCAGCCGCTGCAGCAGTAGGAGCACTAGCTATCCCCACAGTAACAATAGTAGCTACAACAACTACTACTATTTCTAGGTCAGTGGCTAAAACACTTGTATATCTATCAAAGTTTTCTTGTCTTACGCCCAAGCCTCTTTCGGCCATACCCGAAAGCTGCCAATCAAATGAACTACGGTAAGGGCCGTTCTGTGCGGCATAATCAAAATCAAGGTCTGCCTTACGGGCATCAAACTCTTCCTGGGTAATAGCGCCTGTATTCCTGAATAAGGATAATTCATTAAAAGCCCTTTGATATTCGGGAGACGGCTGGTTTAATCTAGCTCTTTCCGCTTCCCTGTAAACAGGGTCGCTGATGGCATTAATCTGCCATTCGGTTATTCTATCTGTAATCGGCGAGGCAATTTTATCAAGCGTACCAACACCAAGGGCGAATAATCCACTTATACCATCGCCGATAGATGCTATCGGACGGTTCTCCTGTCTTTCGGTCAAAGGACCAATAGTCGGCTGCCAATCTGCAGGGCGAGGCTCTGGCTTCAATATTCCCCATTCGAAAAGTCTTGAACGGCCCCAATCCTCTATTTCCCAAGCTGCATACTGCAAAATAGGTTTAGTCCTTATGTCCGTCCAGATACTATTCATTCTGTTGTTAATACCATTTGCTAAGTCAACATTGTTGACAACAAAATCAACGACTTTGTTACCTATAGTATAGCCGGCATCAACCAAAGTTCCGGGGAAACCGGTAAGGCTTGCTTCGGAAATAGCTAATTCCCTCCTCACTGCTGAGTTGGAATCCATTAACTGCTTTTGCATTTCCAGCCTTTCCTCATTGCGCTTTGTGGCGCCTGTATCTATACCAAGAAAACTCAGATCAAGTTCATAATTGCCGTATGCCTGCATAAGCATGCCGGCTGATAAACTACCGCTGCGAGGCTGGCTGATTTGTCCGTCTATAACATTGGATATACCGCCACTCGTGCTAATTAATCCATTCTTAATATTACCCAAATTATCAAATGAAATAGTCTGGTGATCTTTATCAAATACCAGCTGATTAATTCCATTAGTCTTTCCTGGGGTGACCACGGATTGGTAACTTAAATTACCATTATAACCGTTTCCGTGGATGGTATAATTACTCAAGTCAGAAGCAATCGAACCTGAGAAATTATAATTAAAATTGGAAAGTAAATTTGAGGTCTGGCCGCTTAAAAGCCCGTTGGAAGTAACATTTATGTCTTTCGGATCGTGTCCTGAACTAAAGCGTATCCTGTCCTCAGTTTGATTTGGATTTTGATTTTGAGATAAAGTACTGGCCAAGTAAAGAGGCTGAATAACGCTGTTTTTAAAGATAAAGCTTAGTTCGCTATAAAATCCGGGAGCGCCCTTAGCAACACCATAGACATTTTCCACTTCCTGCCAGGTGTTGTCGTTTCCGAATGTTTTAAAGCGAGGATTAGCGTCTTTATAAATACCGCTGATATTGCCGGCGGCATCCCACTGAATCCGATTATTAAATAAGCCTATGGCACTTCTGACTAAACCCTTATCATCGACAGCATCCTGGAAATTAACGGTATATTCCCGGCCGTTGACAGAATCCCAGTAACCGGCATGGCCGGCAGTAAGGCCGCCGGCTTTATCAAAACTAAATGTTTCATTGCCACTAAGGACTAGGCCGCCTTCGGCTACGGTTGTCCTGCCATTAAGCTGCATGGCCATACCAAAATCGCGATTAGCAATACCGGTATGATCTACAAACCTGTAACCTCTGGTATCGCTAGCAATAGCCGCTGAAAAATTATAATTTGGACTGGAAATAAAATTAGCGGTAGAATTTACGCCAGTAATCGAACCATTTGCATTTATATTGATATCGCCTAATTGGGTGGTGCGGCCAGTCTCTTTTGCCGGATCAATTGCTTTAGGAGCTTCTACATCTTGATCGTTAAATGGGGTGCTAGATCTATAGAACCATTGGGTACCTTTGGCTAAGGTTACGCTTAATGGATCTTTAAGGGATCCGTTGCCTTCGGCGAATATTACTCTGCTCCAATCCTGATCTCCATAAGTTTTAAAGCTGGCATTCCTAAAGGTATCAATCGAACCGGCAGTGAAAACACCATTAGCATCCCACTGAACGCGTCCATTAAATAAGCCTATGGCACTTCTGACTAAGCCGGCTTTATCAGCAGCATCCTGAACGTTGGCGGTATAGCTGCGGCCGTTGACAGAATCCCAGTAACCGGCATGGCCGGCAGTAAGGCCGCCGGCTTTATCAAAACTAAATGTTTCATTGCCACTAAGGACTAGGCCGCCTAGACCTACTAAATCCTTACCATAAGTCTGCGCGACCATACCAAAATCGCGATTAGCAATACCGGTATTATCAGAAAAAGTATAACCTCTGGGATCAGAAGCAATCGAGCCTGAAAAATTATAACCTATACTGGAAATAAAATTAGCGGTAGTACTTAAGCCATTGGTTGTTGCTGAAAGCGAACCATCCCGGTTAATAGTTATAGGGTTAGCTAACATCCAATCATCACGGGTTGTATCTACCCCTGGTAATGCGGCTAACTTAGGGCCTTCTACCGGCTGATCATTAAATTGCGAACCTGAATTGTAAAATGGCTGATTGCCTTGCGACAAAGTTACGCTAAGCGGATCTATTGTTTTTGTTAACGGATTAAGGGCTCCACCTTCAACGTGTAATACGTTCCTCCAAACCCCGTTTTCAGTCATGAAACGAGCTGAAGTATCAATCCCGTAAATAGCTCCGTTTTTATCCCAACTAATTCGTTTATCAAATTCGCCCAAAGCAAGTTGATTCAAACCAGACTGGAATAAAACAGTAAATTTATTGCCCCCTATTGGCTGTAAGTAACCATCCATAGGTACCGCTACCCCATTCTTAAGAAAAGCCCCATTTTCGCTCAAGGTCAAGGTTAAATCATTTCTGTCAATAATTCTTAATACTCCCAGGGCCGCGGTTTGATTATTTAATCGTTGGGCGGTTAAAGCGTAGTCTCCCAAATCGCCAAAAGTTATTTTCGCATTTTGATAATTAAAATTAACGCTGGCATAAGACTGCTGGCCGTTCCAATGTAATGCCGGATCTGATTTCAGATTGACATTCAGGCTTTGATATGAAGTAGGAGCCATGCTATATATTGTTTGGGCTCCCAGGGCTTTATTCAGGCTAAATTCGGAGTAAGCAGCGGTGATACCGTTGGGGCCGGAAGTAGTTAAGTCTCTCATTTGGTCTGAATAACTCGGCCGGGAAAATATTGTTGCCCTCGTGCTAAAGTTAAAATCACCATTTGCCAATACAGTAACTTTTCCTAACCTATCTTTAACACTGCTATCGTCTATTACTTTACCGGCAGCGTCTAACACCCTTTGATTTATTACTGCATTGCTCAATAAATTCTGGTCAAAGGCTATATTGCTAAAAGTTGGATTAACGGCAATAGTAGGATAAGCCGGGTTAAGTTTGCCTAAAGCCAAAGAACCAAAACCTAAAGAACCTTCAATAGAAGCAATCTTAGTTTCTAAGAACAGGTTGGTGTATGGGTCTAGATGAAGATCAAAGCCGGCAGTTGGCTTATAAATGGCAGTAAAGTAAGAAGAAGGTGTAACCATATTAAAGGTTAAATTACCGAACTGGTCAATGCGGTTGCCTTGTAAGCTCCAGGCATACTGATTGCCTATTTGTATATTCTCATTTTGGTGGCTTAAGACATCGGCTTGGGAAGCTATATTTAAATCCTTACTCCAGAATCTGGCGCCCTCTCCGAAAACTAACCCGCCGCTTAAATTTTGGCCCGAAGTAAACTGGGCCGGGAGACTGATTACCCCATTAATATTAGTAGGGGTAGAAATATTACGAAGACTATCTATCATAACCCGGGTGCTGCTTTGTAAGCCAGATACGCTTGGCATAGAACTAAAAGCGCCTGAGCCGGTTTCAATAGTTAAAGGAGCAGCATTTAACGTGATAGGATTACTTAGCTTGAAACCTAAATTGCGTACCCCTGAATCAGCCAGAGATGAAGTAAAACTAAAATTACCTGTTAAATCGGTACTGCTAACTATTTTATTTCTATCTAAAGGATCATTGACTAAATGAGTAATTCTGCTGGCAGAACCAATAGCGCCATGATCAGCTAAATCACCAAAATTAGGCTGATAAATATTCTTATCTCCCAGCTGGGCCATGGAAACTTGATGCCACCTTGTACCTAATGCATCAAATGTATGGGGATTGCTTGCCAGCGCGGGGCTTAAAGTAATGTCCACTCTAAAGCTGTCTAAGTTGGTTGCCCTATTATCAAAAACCCCTAATGGCTTATCGCCGGCTAAACCAATGTAATTAACAGCATTATTAAAACGCTCGAAATAAGCGCCTTGTGGGGTAGCCAGGATTGCTTGGTCCTTAAACATAATGATATTCTTATTAAAAGGAAGGTTGGTATTATCCGCTCCGATCGCCAAATGGACATTCTGCAAATTTAAACTTAATTCAACCTTAGGCAAATGGCCGAAACTTCCGGACCTAAGGTCAGCGGATGAAGGTATATTTACAACCCCCGACCAGGAACGCATATTGGAAAATCCGGTAAGCGCAGGATCATTAATATTTCCAATTTTCCAGAATTGCTGGCCTTGTTCGGTAAAATCTGTTGTCAGGCTGCCGGAGGTTTGTAAGCCGGAGAATATACTTCCCACCGAATTAGGATTAAGATTACCTTCAGTATAAAATCCTGTGATCCCGCCTGAACTGACGCCTATATGTAATTGACTGATTGGATTGCTTAAGTTTGACTTTGTAAGGTCTACTCCGACTGCCATGTTGACTTTAACCGGGTCCAGGTTAGCAGAGCTCCTAAAATCAAGCCCTTGAAAATACGGAGAAAGGCCCCCTTTTTCAGTCCACAATAATCCTGCTTCCGGCGAAACTAAACCTAAATCATTTCCATTAATTTTGGCTGTAAAAAGAGGTTTATCAAAACCGGAATAAAGCCAGGTATTCTGGTCGAAATCACGGATGGCAACCTGACTGGCAGCGCCTAAAAATGTATTTGCCGCCATAGGGGATAAATCTTTAACAAAGCCGGTAAAAGGATTCATTATTTGGTGATAGTCATTTGTCCTGGCTACGTAAAGTATGGGAGTCGAATTCTGAATCGTAGGAGTCGCCATAATCGCCATTCTTACTGCCCCCTGGTTATTTGCCTCTGAAGCAAACGACCATTGAGCTTGTTGTCCGGATAATTGACTATTAAAAGTTGCGGCTGCCTGCAGAATTTCTTGTTGAGGCAGATATCTCATCGGAGCAAGATTGTAAGAAGCATTGTCTACAACAGAAAGAACTCCGCCTGAATAATTGGTGGCAAATTGGCCGGTAAAGATTTGCGATTCGGTTCCCGATATACTGACCCTTCCCTGGTTTTGATTCAAAGTAGGAAAAAATATAAAACCGATCGGCATTTCGCTTGATTGCCCATTATTTACATTATTTACATATGTTGGAACGTAACCGAATCCGGCCCCGGTCGCGCCCCCTGAACCATTCAATTTCCAGTTTTGAGTTTGCTGAAGATATTGCCCTGTACTCATATTTCCGGCGGTTTCCATGGGATTGCCTTGTATGCTCACCCATTCGTTTTTGTTATTCAAATACTCCATCACTGTCGATTCGCCCAATTGATCGCCATAGTTTCTGACAGAGTAATCTTGCTGCCGGATAGTTAAATTACCTAAGCTCTGGCCAGCCAGGATTCGGCATAGCTCATCATTATTGTTTAAGGGAAGCGGTACAGTTTGGCCTAATTGATCCGTAGCATTTACGTAACAGGCACCATCCGCCGTGGTTTGAACTTTATCTTTATCGGTAACTGTGAGGGTAAAAACAGTATAGCTCTGGCCCGGCCGGTTATAGTGATATTGGTAGGTAGGGCCAACCTGGCTTCCGGCATTCTGTGACAAATTTGTCACACTGGCTTGGGCAGTATAAAATTGGGCATTAGATTGAACGCTTGAGTAATTGTAACCACTGGACATATCTCCTGAATAACCGGGGGCATATGAAAAATGCACATCCGGATAATAACCAGAACCAGCGGGCGTAGGAGGAGGAGATGACGGAGTATATCCGGCGTCTTCGGGTTCCCGGGCACCTAAAACTTTTTTACTCTCAACAGAGTCTAATACCTTCAGACCGGAAGGTAGAATACTTGCTAACGCATAACCGCTGAATTTTCCCAAAAAGTTTTCTTTCGGTAAAAACTCTTCTTTATGGTCTCTTGTATAAAATACTTTATCTTCGGTTATCCGGGTAACTAAAACATAATGCTCATTTTTGAAATGTGCGATAAAAGGAGTGAGGTTACTAAGATCGGTTTCGCCGGCTGTTTTGACCGGGTAGAGATTCACTTTAAAAAATTTAGCTGCCTGAGAAAGGGCGTACAATGAGTTCTTGATAACCTTGGGGTTGCCTATTGGCTTCACCACATCATTCAGAATGTCCACTGTAAGCGCCATAATAGCAATGTCGCTTTCAGATGCGCTAATGCCCGAAAAATTTAAATAATCATACAAAGCCTGGGATCCGCAAGGCTTGCCTTTAAGCCATTTAGTAATCTCTTCTATTCTCTGATTGGACATTTTCAGAGGTTGATCTAAATTAATGGTCAGATTGGACGAAACCTTGATTGCATTTATTGGTTTGTTGGTTATGTCCTTAAGAATGTTACGGATGGTTGCAGCAGTATCAATTTCTTGAATATTCTTGAGATATGCCGGAGCAATAGTTCCTGTAGCAGGCTTATTCCAGAGTATCCGCCAGTCATATTCAGCGGCCTGGGCCACCTGCTCCGGTAAAAAGACAGCCACCAAGATAAAAGCAACCATTCGAATCCAGGTCTTAAAACTTGACTTGAATTCTTCTTTTGGTTGCTTATTTTGGGTCTCTGTCTGTTCTTCTCTAATATTCATTTTTTATCTATTTGTAATAAGTAAAAAATAAATAGATCCCCTTGCCCCAAGAACTACTAGATTTTTTGTCGTTGTTTTCATAAGGGTCTTTTTAAAATCTTTTTAAAAACTCTTATTAAGATGTTAAATAAAACCGAGTTGTCAAATCCAACTCTCGTCGGTACTGGCAACCCGGCTATCCTTTGGAACTTCTTATTGACTTAAGGACCCGTGGCTTTGTGTCCCTAGATTACTCTAAGTTTACCTTTTGCTCTTTTCAACTTACAATTAAATATACCACCTGAGATAGACGCTGTCAAGCAAAAAAATAGATATTTTGTTAACGTTTTCTTTCCCAAAAAACGGGCCAAAAAGAACCCCTGATTTCATGACCAATTTTACTGAAAAAGCTTCTTAAAAAGCAGCCTTTGCCAAATTTGGATGATAAAATCGGATTATTAGCTTATAATTAATTGATTTGTTGTTTGCGAATTAACACTGAGCTATTAGAGTCAGCAGACTGGACAAAAGTGAATAGCAGACTGGACAAAAACGCAGAATAATATATAGAATGGACATTTTAAATGGGGTCAGAGCTAATTTTTTTCGGTCTCCCACAAGGCCTTAAAACAATTCGCTGGTTGGTGAGTTTTTCTATGTAATTTTTGAATTTGCTGCTGCCTAATATTCCATTTTTATTAGTAATTTCCCTAACCTGCCTCCATTCTGGCTCTTTTATTGAACTTTCGAAAAATTGGCGGTATTTTAACTGACGCCCCTCTGGATTAGAGGCTAAACAGTTATACCAAAGATCCAAATCAATAATCGGATTCTCTTCACCAAATGCCCTGAACCGGTAGCTTGACCAGCGGTAAAATCCCGGGTTATTTACTATACCTGCCCTTAAAGGATTCATTTCTATGTAACGCAGGCAGGTTAGAAAATATGGCTCCTTATCAATTAACGAACATCTGAAACGGCCTTCCCAAAGGGTACCTGAACGTTTATATCTTTTATTAAAATAGCCAACATATTTAGCTCCTAAAAATTTGACTATCATACTAACATTATTTTTGTCATACTTGGGTTCAACAAGCAGATGAAAATGGTTGGCCATTAGGCAATAACTATAAACAAGGCAGGGATACTTGATCTTTGCTTCAAGCAAAGTATTTAGGAAAAATAGACAATCATCATCTTTAAGAAAGATTGAATTTTTATTATTGCCTCTTTGTATAATATGGCAGGGAACATCTGCGACAAATAAACGGGGCCTGCGAGCCATAAAAAATCCTCCTGCCAAAATAGACGATTGAGCAGAAGGAATCTAACTTAACTATTCAGAAAATTAGCTCTGACCCCATTTTTTTAGGATTATGGTTTATTTATTCATGAATCCGGTAAGTCCGCCCTGCATAAATGTAAGCAATATCGGGCCTCCGACGATAATACCAATTACCGGCATGATGAAGAAAATAAGAGGAAGGAGAATTTTAATCGGCGCCTGCAAAGCAATTCTTTCCCCGCGATGGAACCTTTGACCGCGGGCGTCTTCGGAAAGTATGGCGAAGGCCTCAGATACCGGGGTACCCATACGTTCAGCCTGAATAATAGTTTGCACAAAAGAGGTCATTTCCGGGATCTCCAGCCTGTGGGACATATCTTTTAACGCCTGGATGCGGGGTTTTCCCCATTTGATCTCTTCGACTACAAAGGCCAGTTCTTCGGTCATCGGGGTATGAGGGGTCCTGTCAATTACCCATTTAACGGCATTGACGAAATCAAGGCCCGCTTCAATACACAAGCCCAAAAGATCGACTGTTTCCGGGAGCCTGCGGGCAATCGCCAGTTTACGCTTCTTTACTTTCTGGCCTACATAAAAATCCGGCCCTAAATAACCCAACCCCAGAGCAATTATTATTATTATCGGATCTGCCTTACCGGTTAAGCTTACTATTAAAAAGATCATAAAGATACACCCAAGTATCTTAATATTAAAAAAAGCTCCGGCAGATAAATTTATATGCGCTGTATCCAGCGACTTCTTTAAAGTAGCGCCGATTCCTGTCTTATCAAGCAACCCAGCCGTCGGGAAAAGTATGGAAAAATCAAACTTGGGCTTTTGAAACTTAATATCGGCAGCTTCCTTCGGCAGGCGAAGAAGCGAGCTTGGCTGGGCGAAGATAAAGCTCCATAAAATAAGGCCAACCGAACCAAGTATAAAGATAAATATAATTAATTCCATATTATAAATCGATTGTACTAAATATTTTTATCAACCACATCCCGATTAACTGTAAAACTACTGCTATAATTAGAAGCGTCCTGCCTATATCGCTATTTAACATGATATCAAAATGGTGCTTATTCACCGAAAGAACCCAGGCGCAAAAAGCAAAAGGCAAAAACGACATTATTATCCCCTGCAGCCTTCCCTGTAAGGTAAGAGTCTTAATGCTTTCCCTTAACTTGCGGTTGTCCCTGATTGTTACGCTCAAGCGGCTAAAAACTTTAGGCAATTCACCGCCTGTTTCGCGGGCAACCATAAGGGCATTGACTATCAAGCTGAGTTCATCCAGATTCATGCGCTTGTTTAAACGGATTAAACATTCCTCAAGCGGTATACCCATCCTGTTTTCCCTGACCACCAGCCCCAACTCCTGGCTCATCGGAGCGGGCATTTCTTCAACTAACACTTCCAGGCCTTGTAAAAGGCTTAAGCCTCCTTTTATGCAGCTGGAAAGCATGTTAATCGCATCCAAAAGCTGGTTGTTGAATTTACGGATCCTGGCTTTAAAACGGGCCTTTAAAATAAAATTCGGGATTACCAAACCGGCAACCGCCCCTAAAATCATCATTAGTTGAGAATTTAAAATAAAATATCCTACCGAACCAAAAAGCATTGGGAGAATAAAATAAAGCATGACTATACTTTTAGGGCTTTTATCGTAGAACATCTTATCCATTTCTTTAGCTACTGCCGCCTCTTTCTTCTGCTGCCAAAACTGGATCCTTTGGACAATAAGAGGCAGCAGGCTAAAAGAAATCAGGATAACCGAACATAGAATGAGGATATTTAGTAAGACGATCATATTTTTAAAATTATTTAATTAATGGACAGTGTATTGTTCTCCGCCGCTAATAGCTTCCCCGGTTTGCCGGTATTTGCCTTGTACGCTGCGCTGGTAATAGATACCTACCCAAATAAGGGCCCCAATAAGTACCAGTATAGCGGCAACATACTCTATACCCGATTGGGATCTTTTATCCGATATTTTAATATTCACGGTATTTAACGGCAATCACATTTTTGGCTAGTTCTTGGTTATTTTCAGTATTCTGCCCCAAACGCTCAAAACCCTCGGAGCTGGATATTTGAATTGAGCAGGTTTCTCCGCTCGGCTTGTAAAAGTTCAGGCCCATACCCTCTTTATCTGTCAACTGATCAGGAATATTAAAATCATAATCCAGGCTCCAGCCATACTTAAGCATACCAGTTTTATAGAAAAAAGCTATATCTTCAATACTGCTTTCGGTCTCATACGCGCTTTCAACTTCTCCCTGTAATCTTAAAAGGTAGATTTGTATGCTGCCGGGATAAATAGGCATATATGGCAAACTTTCGGGGGATTCTTTATACATTGCCAGAAACTCTTCTTTCGGCGGAATATTGCTAAGCGTAACCAGAAATTCTGTTTTTCCGGCCTTATTTTTTGAAGACTCGCAGATAATAACCATAATTTTTTTATCTTTTACGAAGGCGCCTTCTCCTTTTTTTTGCCAGCCAGCCCTAACCAATTCCCTGTTATAAAATGAATTTACTCTGTCTTTATTTAAAGAGGTCTCATAAAAACCGGTTAATGATTTTACCGGGCCAAAATCCGCGGTTTTTTCTCCAACTTTTACCGTATCCTGGGGCAAAGGAATATCCGAGTCAGAAGAAAAAACCGGGTAAAAGACAAAAATTACAAAGATTAATATTAAAGCTATTATTTTAGTTTTAGAGTTCATACGGATGGTTAATAGGGTTAAAATAAACTAGCCTCATCAATTTGGGCCCAAAAATCGTCCTTAAAAGTTCTGATTATTCCGTCGCCGCTAAATGTGGCCCGGCTATAACCTCTGGCATGGTCATAAGTAACTACTCCTGTTTCAGGATCCGTATGCCTGCACCACAAATCTACCGTACAGTCGGTACGCCAGGGAGGCGGAGTGAGAAAAACATCGTCGATTATATAGATCATTAAACCCGGGGTATTCTTTTCAAGAGGATCCCCCATATCGTCATCACTGGCAATGGCATTAGCAGAAGCAACCTTAACATCATCGCAGGTAAGGCTGGCGAAAAACGGACCATTAGGAGGAGTTGGCGGCCAGACATTTTGATAAATTTGAGTATTGTTTTGCTGGATATTGATCATTGACAGGATTCCGTCATGGTCTTCGTTAAGCTTCCTTAAGGCATTAAGAAGGCAGTTTACAAATCCATTTAATGAATCCACTGAGCTTTCTTTGTGGCCCCAGGGTTCGCTATTACAAACTTCATGGCAATTAGGAGGTATATCATCGCAGCCTTCCGTATGATGCGACGCCCCCGATGTTTCTCCCCGGATATGATTAACCCAGTTCCTGGCATTATATAACGCGTTAGAAAGGTCCCGATAAACTCCTACTAATTCCCACGCCCCATCTTCATTAAAAGGATCCAAGGTAATTGTCTTGCTTGCTCTTGAAATTGTTAATGTCGCATCTCCCTCGTGGGTATAAGAACATGAAAAGCCTTCGGACTGAAGCGTCTTTTTTTGGGGATAGTTCCAGGTAGCATACCTTATTTGATATGACCTTATTATCGGTGTGTTTATGGTAACTGTTACGCCGCACTCATTGCCAATAGGGCCCCATTCAAAGGTAGGGTTGGGATTAAATCCACCGGTGGCTACCCAGGTATTAAATGCATCACCGGTAGTACAGCTATTATTAAAAGCATAGGTCAGGCCTGTAGACCTGGCGTCTTGAAGGGAGCTCTGGGTGGTAAAAATAGACTCCATAAATCTATTCGCTAAACAGTAATTTGACTGCTGGTTATTCTTAAAATTGTTGGTAAAAAACCGCATATATCTGCCCATTATGCTAAATGCGCCTACACACCTGGCTGCCTCAAGTGTCTGACCGAAGGCCGTATCGAGAGTCTCTCCTTCTGGTTTATAAAGGTTATTCTCGGCATTTTCCAAATGTCCCCAATACTCACACCAACTTCCCCTTCTCACATCACCCACTGCGTTTTCTAATAAAACCTGCGCCCTTGCGCTTTTCCGCCTTCCTTCGGTTAAATAAGCATCTGCAACCAGCTGCATTGTTGTGTAACGTGACCAGTCTAAGTTATAATAATCCCGCATTGCTCTGTTTTTAAGGCAAAGTTCGTTAAAAGCATAGCAAAACCGGGAAGCAGTGGCTAAAGAACCGGCATCAGCCCCATTTGCAGCACAGGTCCTTACCCTTACCCCGCCGAATATACCGCTAACAGCCAAACCCAAGGCAAGCAAGCCAACTATGCCGACAAGTAAAAAAGGGAATATCTGGCCTGATAATTTTCCCTTGCCTATAGGTTGTTTGTTCCGGAACGAAAAAAACATTTATCTCCTATTTTCTAAGATAATAAACCTGATCATCGGCATATAACGAAGTATGATAACCTATTTCGGGCAGTCCGGCAGTTGCTTTAGTTCCGGCTCCTACACGATCAAATTCATATTGGTCTTGACGGGGAACAAGATGGCCGACCACCCAAGTGGTTATGCCGATAAATCCGCCGATTAATACAATGGTTATAATTAAAACCAGCGAAAACTCAAGTGTTGCTTGCCCTTTATTCATTAACGCATCTCCTTAGACCTGCCTATTCCTCCGCCCCCCCTATAAAAGCCGCCAGCGCTTAAATCAGCGTCATCTGAAGCAGTCGGGGTTTCGGCATGAACATGGTCATCGGCACTCATCGTCTTACTGGTATGGATTTGCCCATCAAACTCGTCCTTATCGAATATAGTCGTGCTTTCCGGGCTGGTCGTAACCACAAATCTTAATACACCTCCTGTATTAACCGGGCCCGGACCAGTTTGAGTAACATCATATAAATGGTCTCGGTTAAACTGATACCAGGATTTAGCCTTAGGGTAATCATTTGTAGCTTTATCTTTTTTACCGTCTGACCAGAGTATAGAGTTAGAATCCTGGAATTGCTGCATTGAGCCTAGTTCCATAGGATTAATCATATTAGAGCTCCTGCGAAAATCCATTGTCGACCAGGTAGTCGGGCGGTTGTCTTTGTTAGCTTTTTTTAAAGCTCCACGGAAGGTCTGGTGCATATAAGATTGCCGACGGTTGAATCTTTCTCCTTCGGTAATCGCCAGAGAGAAAGCCAGAATCAGCAATGAACCCAATATTGCCAATTCCAGAACTGCCTGGGCTTTGCGATTCCTGAACATCGGTTATATCTCCCTCTAGACACATCACATCTTGATATAAAGTTACTCTATTTAGCCGTAGTGGACCTATAGTCGCTAGTTGTAGTTGAAGTCCCGCTTATAATTTTTCTGCCGCCGGCTCCTTCCTCATAATCTAATTCCGCATGCGTCCTAGTATGGCCCGTTTTTGAATCAGGCTCATCTGCTGAAGCAGCCTGCCCTTTAGAAATTATAGCGTCAGTTGCATCTCTTAATTTTCCCTGCAGCCCGCGCCTTATATAAGTCTCCATACCTATAATTACCAGCCCTACTATACCGATTAAAAGGGCTAAATCCACCAAATTTTGTCCCTTACGTAAAAATCTCATCGATAGCTATCCACTTCCTCATATATTCTTTTATTATCGCTCGACCAACCGCTATCCTCAGAACGACTCGAAGTTTCTCCTGTAATATTTCCTTTACGTTTAGGCCAGGCTTTTTCTATATCCTCAGCTTCTTTATATAGTTTGGATAACTCATCATAAGCTTTTTCCCGGTCTGAAGAAACCTTGGTTAGGCCGTCTGCGGGCATATTCCAGCCGAAATCACCCTTCCTTACTGCCGCTGCTCCTACCTGAGATTCACTTACGCAAGTTGTTTCCCAAAGCTCCTTAAGCACTTCGATTTCCTTTTTTTTAATATCGATTTCCTTGAGTTTATTTACCAGCGCCGTATTTACTTCGTTTAGATTGCCGTATTGAATCGGTGTTTCAGTTACTTCATTAGTCTGAGAAGATGAATATTTTCGCTGCCAATTATCTACCGTCGTATGCCCCGGCGCATACTGCCATTCGCTTATTTGATCGGCCTTGTCACGTATATTACCCTGAAAGGAGCGGGCAATATAAACTAACATTGCCGCAACCGCGCCAGCAGCGAAGGCAATCAATAAACAAATTTCAAGGATTGTTTGTCCTTTTTTAAACTTCATTTTTCTACCATTCAGCAACTACTTCATCTACAGTCGATGTTTTTGTCCTTGTATTATCACCCTCAGCAATAGTCGTTAAACTTCCGCCTCCGGCAGTAATTGCTTCTGATTGTTCAAGATTGGTAACTGTCCGGTATTTTGATGTAGTGTTACCGGCTTCATATTGCTCCCCAACCTGGTCGGCTGATTGGCGCAATCTTCCCTGAACACCTCTTTTCATATATGTATTCATGGCTATTAACGCAGCGATTACAAAACCTATCAACATAACGACTTCAAGGGTAGTTTGCCCTTTTTTTAACCGCAACATATTCACCTCCTAATTTTTAAAAATCACTTTATTGCCGCTTAAACCTTATTCAGGCAAGGCAACAGTAGTTTGAGTGCCCCAGCTTGAGATAACCTCTGGATCTTCCAGGCTCCTAGTCACTTTACCGCTTTTGTCTGTTGTAGTCATTTCCCTGGCTTCCCTGGTCGTATCCATGTTGCTCTCAGAATAATAAGGCTCATATTGCTTGCCTTTAAACACTGTGGGGTCCGGATTAAAATCAACAGTGCCTTTAACCTTGGCCTGAAGCCCGCGTTTGACATAGACTTGCATAGCAACTGCCGCAGCAATTACTAAAGCAATCACAATGGCATACTCTGCCGTACTTTGAGCTCTTTTATTTAGCTTTATCATTTTCCCTCCCTTTAAATTCCGCCTCCAGCTTCGAAAGAGATAACTTCTTCATTACCTTCTTTTTCCTGCCAGTTTTCAATTATATCTGTTGTCGATTGTCCTGTCGTAGTTAAGTCTACGTTTTGGTGGAGCTTGGTTTTAACAGTCCAGGCGCCTGTGGTTTGCCCTGCTGAATACTGCTCTCCAACCTGGTCGGTTGAATCACGCAATTGGCCCTGGATACCTCTCCTGACATACATACCCATGGCAATTAAGGCCGCTACCACAAAACCTACCAAGACCACTACTTCAAGAGTAGTCTGTCCTTTTTTTACTCGTAACATATCCACCTCCCTGATTTAAATAACAAGTACTTATGGTGTCGGCGCAGTAACTCGAGTTGTACCTGTTCTTTCCGTCTTCTCTTTACCGAAAATTTCCCTTTTTACGCCGCCGCCGGTAAAAGTCTCTTCATCCTCAGTCCCGGTCTGCGTTGTCACCATATCTTCCGTCGTAATATTATACTGCGGCTCATATTGTTTAAGCGCTCCGCCTACGCCAAATTTGCCGACTGCATCAGGATCAGTATAATCTGTGGCATCCCTGAC
>Ga0265297_10006231_pt1 | contig 17484 bp, 34 predicted proteins | sample Munlanlwell13791_FD_192502 | JGI IMG/M metagenome (GOLD analysis project Ga0265297, IMG submission 192502) | Leachate microbial communities from a municipal landfill in Southern Ontario, Canada - Leachate well 137-91 | ecosystem: Engineered > Solid waste > Landfill > Unclassified | place...
CTCGAAGCGACGAAGGAGGAACGATGACAGCAGCATGTAAACCGATAACATATTTTGAGTGTTTTCTGTTTCCACCTGTTGGAGCGGACACATCAAGAAAATGTGATTATTTCAAAAAAGATGAAAGGCGATCCCGGATGTTTATCACCAACAAGGTATGTATTCATATGGACGAGTGGCAACTGGAAAGATGTACCTGTCGTGCGGCACAAGCCGAGGCACTGTATGGGAAAGGAAATAAAGATGAGCAAAGATGATTGTGTCATAGCGTGTGAATTTTACGACTGGAAAGAAGACCGCAAGATCGTGCGGACAGAAACGATGAAAGAGGCCGTCGAGGACTGGATTGAAAGCAACATGAATGGTGTCGGAGATGATGCTGCGAGGAAGTTTGTGATTGAAAATTGTCCGGTTACCATTTACGGGTTTTCACATCCCAAAGTAGACATCGACGCCTTAATAAATTCGGCGGTGGATGACGTTGTGTACGGATGGCTGGATGACTATGGAGATCCGGACGATGAATTTACAGAACGTAATTTGCGCATGGAATTGGGCAATGCGTTGCATGCTTGTGTGCTTGGTATCCTCAAATCACACGATGTGTTCCGATTAGAAATGAATGAGAAGATCGAACTTTCTGCGGAAGATGTTTTGAAAATGCTTGAGATCGAAGCTACGAAGGAGGAACACAATGCCTGACACAATTCAAATAGTTTATTCAGTTTCAAGAGGCGAGTATAGCGACCATCAAATTTACCGTATATTCAGAAACAAGAAGCGTGCTGAGGAATATGTCTTGCGACTCAACAAGAAACAATATTCCTGTCGGACTGACGAAGATTTTACAGAATGCACATTCGAGGAATGGATAGAAAAAGGGTGGGATGCTTTTTATATCGAAGAATATGAATTTGATGGGGAAGAACAATGAAGAAACACTGTGAAAGAACATACTGTAGGTATTGTAAATACTATTTTTCTTCAGAAGATATACTTACGCTCTGTCCCATCAGTAGTTTTTGTTCAAAAAATCCTGTTTATTCAGAATCTCCATTAAGAATACTAGAAGAATATAGACCAATACAGCAAAAAAACAAAAATAACGATTGCAAAGAGTTTGAACCGTCGTTATGTACTAAATTGTTCATTCAAAGAATGATTCCACAGTGGTATATTAATAGAAAAAGGAGTAGTGATGACAAGTAAGAAGAAGTAAGAGAAGAATATACTTAAAGACAAATATATAGCACTTTTTGTTATAAATGATAAAGTTGAGAAGGGTGATATGCATTTTGGCAGTCTAAACGAAATGGAAAATACTTTATCTAGTTTAGACTCCTATTAATATAAAGAAGATATTTGTTATGTTTGCAAATTAGTGCCGATTAAAAAGGATCATTAGGTCTTAAGATTGAAGACCTTAAGTAATACGGAGGCCAACGCTAAGTATGGCGGTGGTGTAATTGGTAACACATCAGACTTTGACTCTGAAATGTCCAGGTTCGATTCCTGGTCGCCGTAACCCAAGGAGAAAATAATGATTTGTCCACGATGTAATGGAAAGTGCACTGAAGTTGTTCCTAGAAAATCATCAGGAGCTATTGGAAATTAAGGAACATGAAATGTCACAGGTCAGCAGTTGGTTATTTGTGTACAAGCCAGAAAATAAGGTGCGGCTATGAGAACATGTGAAGAGTGTATCCACTTTCAGCTTGAGGATAAAAATAAAGTAGCATTTTGTCCATCACTGGATGGGCTCGTTACAGCGGATACGTTGGCGTGCCTTCATTTTGCGGAAGGCGTTCGGTTGGCGCATCCAGACGGGGTGAGGGTGATTTCGGACGTGCCGGAGTGGGTGGCCCCGGAGTGGCGGGACACGTTCAAAAAAGGAACTCCGGTACGGTATGTGCCGGGTAACGGTTTCGTCGCCAGCACCGGCGATCCGCCGCCTCTGCCTGCGGGGAACTCTGCGGTTGAAACGACCTTTCAGCAGTGGATGGACGAGCACCCTTGTGATGGGTGCCCGACGTACGAAAAATATAAAGGAAACCCGTTCGGCGAAAAATGCGCAACGTGCGTCCGCGCTGGGCAGGTGGCGGACAACTACGGGGCGGAAATCACCGACGATGGCAAGTTGACATACCACGTCGAGGAAGGAAGGTGAGGCGATGACACGTATGATAACGATTGAAGCTCCAGAATATTGTGGAGTGTGCCCAATGTATTGGGATTATGATGATGAAACTGGTGAATGTCTTAGATATGGAAAAACAGTAAAAGCAGAAGAGAGGTACCAGGTTTGTGTTGACTCTGATATAGAATTAGAAGAAAAATAAAATGAGCGGTAGCTTAATTAAAGCCCTATATTGTATATAGGAAGATGTAGGTAATCAATCCTACTCGCTTTGGGAAGGTAGCCTAATGGTAAGGCAGCAGACTGTAAATCTGCCGAGGTTATGCTTCTTGGTGGTTCAAATCCATCCCTTCCCAAAATACAAAAAGAGTATTAAAAAGGAAAAATGCAAAAGAGTATTAAAAAGGAACGGTATTAACAGAATGACATCTGAAGATATTAAACGCATACTTTCTCAAAAACATATTGACGACGTTTTTGTGACGGAATGTCATACTGGAAGAAATGGAAAAATAAGAATTATGGATGCATGGGCTATGAAGAAATCGTGGGCACATCCAGTGACATACGGGTATGAAATTAAAGTCTCAAGGTCAGATTTTCTTGGTGATGAAAAATGGACTGAGTATCTGCCATACTGCAACCGGTTTTCGTTTGTTTGTCCGAACGGATTGATCCAGAAAGAGGAAATAGCATCTGGAATTGGATTAATCTATGTTTCAAAAAACAGTAATCGTTTGATAACAGTCAGGAAGGCCGCACATCGTTTTACAGAAGACACCTCATTAGGATCGGTATATAAATATATTTTAATGTCACGGACGAAAATCTCAAAACCAACTATGTATATTCCTGAGTTTGAAAAAGATAAGATAAAGTGGTTTGAAAACTGGCTTGAGAATAAAAAATATAACGAACAGTTTGGGAGAATTGTTGGTCTTAATTTAAAAAAAGCAATTAAGGAGAAAATATCAGAAGTTGAGTACAAAAATCATCTTCTAAAGAGAAAAATGGATGATATAGAAGATCGTTTAAAAGAAATTGGTCTATCTAGTAATATGGACAATTTAATGCATAAACTTAAAGCATTAACTAGAACACCATTATCTGAAATTGATCGCAGCATAAACCATGCTTCAAATGCAATATCTAGATTACAACAAGCCGTTAAGGAGATAAAAGAGTTAATCTCATGATTATACCTTAATAAGCAGAAACATTAGACTTGGATTTAGAAAGTACAAGAAAAGTACTAAAAGAATTATGAGAAAAAGTAATAAATATGCAGAAATAAATTCAGACTTTCTTACGGATGATATAAGAGCGTACTTTGATAAACATACGAATGACGTGAAGTTAAAATGGTTTCTGCGTACTTTAAAAGAAATGGTGCCTGATTCTACAGGAAAAATTGTTTTTAACGCAGAAAAACTGGTTAAATCACATAAATATAGAGATGAAGACTTACCAGTATTTTTAGAAAAAATATTTCTTGAACATCTTCAAAGAATGGGCTATTCTTTTCATATGGAAAAAGGCAGATTACACTATTTCTATACAAAAGGAGCGGGGTGGTATGAGAGTTTTATGCGCCTGTGAGGAGTCACAAGCAGTCACTACTGCTTTTAGGCAGTTGGGCGTGGAGGCGTATTCATGCGACTTGTTTCCCTGCTCTGGAGGTCACCCTGAGTGGCATTACGAGCAGGATGTTTTACCTATTTTAAAAGAAAATTGGGATCTTATTATTGCGTTCCCACCTTGCACACACTTGGCCGTTTCTGGTGCCAAACATTTTGCACAAAAGAGAAAAGATGGTAGGCAACAACAAGGTATTGATTTCTTTATGAATTTTGTTAATTGTGACTGTAATAGGGTTGTCATTGAAAATCCTATTGGGATCATGTCCAGTATTTACAGAAAACCGGATCAGATTATTCAACCTTGGATGTTTGGGCACGGAGAGACTAAAGCTACATGTTTATGGTTGAAAAATGTACCTAAGCTGGTTCCAACAAATATAGTAACAGGCAGGGAACCTAGAATACATAAAATGCCTCCTTCTAAGGATAGAGGTAAACTACGGAGTAAAACTTACCAAGGGGTCGCCGATGCCATGGCGGAACAATGGTCAATTTTCCTAAAATAATAGGAAAAAAGGTGTTCTAACTTAAAAAATCCTGTTTTTTTCTTGCTATACTATGTTCTATGTGATAGGAGAAAATTATGGAATTTAAACATAAAAATGCAAGAAAAGACTATGTAGAATCAGTGTCTGATCAAGTCATTAATCATTTTATTGCCCAAGCTACTCAACCACAATCTCAGCAACCGGTTATTGATCCCAAAATGTTGCAACCTGGTCAAAAAGTCATTGACCAAACAGGCAAAGAGATGACGGTCATGCAAAATAATCAGCAAGATGATTCTACTACGCTTGTTCCCTCTGATAAGGTTCAGACTGTACCAGAAGGGGTTCAAACGATAAAGAACACTGATGTTCAGAATCAATATCAGGTAAAACAAGTGTAATTATGCCACAATTAAAAAATAAAATTCCAGGCGGTAAGGCAGATAATCAAAACTTGAATCAGTATTGTCCTAGGCAGCTTCTTATGGGTATTTTAGTCGAAATGGAACATACTGATGATATTGCTACCGCTGTTGAAATAACCACCGATCACCTTGAAGAAAATCGTAAATATTATTCGTACCTGGAAGATATGGAGTCTAAAATGGAAAACTCTAATAAGTCTGTAAAGCTATCCGCTTCTGCTTGGCAAAGAATTGCCAATAGTATTGGCATAAAAGTTGCCCAGGATTCTTCAGAAGAAGACATTCTTCAAGTGATTGACGATTTATTGCAGGAAACTGAAGATTCTAACATGCGTTCAAAATTACAGCTAATGCGTAGTTATTTTAATAATCCTGAAAACCTAAAAGCCGCAAAGAGAGCTGCGGAAGGTCCTATTACTGAAGAGGGCGGTGTTTACACTCAAGAGCCTGTTCCTGTTTTTACTATTAAGCCTGAATATTTAGAATATTGGGGAAATGTTCCTGCTGATACACAAGTAACGGATGATATGGTTCAAGAGTTGTCAAGAACTTGGCAAGTGTCTGTAGAAGATTTGTATAATCAGCTTCAACCCGCCCAAGCAGCCCAGCCCGTAACTGCTCGAAGGAGAAATAAGATGAAAACTGCAACCAAGTGGTTTTATAATAATAATGAAGTATATGGTGATCCCGGTCCTTTTGAGGCTGAGTCCGCAGAAGAACTGGCAGAAGAAATGATCCCTACTTTTGAAGATTGGGCAAGATCAGATTCAATAGACGGTGATAGTGATGAAATTGCTGAAACTGTAGATGCGATGTACTATGATTTTATTAAAGGTTTGGAGGAGGTTGAGCCTCCTTCTTCTGGAAAGGGGGTTCCGATGAGACGAAGAGGGGAATATCAAGGGTGGTCAAATTATGAAACTTGGGCAATTGCTCTCATATTAGATAATGACCGTGGTACATATGAAATGATGCAAGAGATGAGGGAAGAAGCAGAATCTTACGCTAAAGACGGGGGAAGTCCTGCTCTATCCACTGCTCTGGTGTTTTCTGATATGCTTAAAAGTTTTGTTGAGGAAATTGTAGAAGATGATCTTGGGAAGGTAAGCGATTTCTCCAGTCAGTTGATTCATGGAGCAATTGGTGAAGTTAATTGGAGAGAAATTGCTGAGAATGAGTTAGAAAAATAATGGAACAAGATATGATAAAACAGATAGAAGACGCTATTCAAGAGATTATTTATGGTGATGTAAATAAGGCTCTTGAGATTTTAGGTACGATTAAGGGCGGATTAGAGTTTAATTCCTGGCAAAAGGATAAAGGTACTAAGATGGGTTATAGAGATAAAAAACTTTCAGATGAGTCTATTGATAGAATTGCTAAAGCCACATTAGGCGGTTTAAAAAAGATGTCGGAAGAAGAAAAAGAAACCAATACTTCTTCTAAGAAAGTAGCAGCTATGGATGATGCTCGTATTTATGTAGGAACATACGGTAAATATAATGAAGGTTCTATTAAGGGTAAGTGGCTTACTTTATCCGATTATTTAACATACGATGACTTCATGGAAGATGCTATTGCGCTCCATGACGATGAAGATGATCCTGAATTGATGTTCCAGGATTGGGAAGGTTTGCCTGATTGGGCAATTTCGGAATCTCACCTCAGTCCTGCTTGGTTTGAATTCAGAGACGCAATGAGTGATATTAATGATGAGGAAACAGCAGAAGCATTTTCGTTATATATGGATAATCTAGGAATGCAAATTGATGAGGATTCCGATTTTTCCTCATTGGTAAGTGATTTTGAAGACGCCTATCAAGGTAAGTTCAAAAATATGGAAGATTTTGCTTATTATTTAATTGATCAATTAGGCGGGGTTCAGGATGCAGTAGATGAAACCAGCCTGTTCCGTTATTTTGATAAAGAAAGTTTTGTAAGAGATTTAGGCTATGATGGCTGGGACGTTGCCGATGAGGATGATGCTGAAAAAAACCCGGATGCGTACCCAGACGGCCCTGGTATTTATGAGAATGGTGAATTTTACTCAAACGGTGACTCACTGGAAGATATGGTGGATGGATGGATGGATGAGGGTATTATCGATAATAAAACAACTGAACGATACTTTGATTATCCATCCTTTGCAAGGGATTTGGAATTAGGCGGGGATTATTATAGTCTGGGTAAGGGTTATATTTTCCGTAATCAATAAGGAGTTTTACAATGTTTCCAAAGTTCGCTAAAGGAGCATTTAATCGGTTGAGTCAGTCAGTGAAAGAGATGAAAAAATTTGAAGATTCTCTTGGTGCCGTAGATACAGAATACGAAGATCTTTCTCAAGATGATCTGGATAAATTTTTACTTAATTCTGCAACTGACGGTAACATCCAAAAAGTTAAAAATGCATTAGAAGCAGGTGCAGATGTTCATGCAGATGATGATTATGCATTGCGATGGGCTTCTAGAAAAGGGTATGTAGAAGTCATGGAATTGCTTCTTGAAAATGGCGCAGATGTTCATGCAAATAATGATGGAGCATTGCGAGGGGCTTCTGAAAGTGGTTATGTAGAAGTTGTAAAGTTGCTTCTTGAGAACGGCGCAAATGTTCATGCAGATGATGATGATGCGTTGAGGGATGCTTCTTATTATGGGTATGTAGAAGTTGTGAAATTGCTGCTTGAAAACGGCGCAAATGTTCATGCAAAAAATGATGAAGCATTGCGATGGGCTTCTGAAAGTGGTTATGTAGAAGTTGTAAAGTTGCTTCTTGAAAATGGCGCAGATCCTCATGCAAATAATGATGCAGCATTGCGCTTGGCTTCTAGAAAAGGGTATGTAGAAGTTGTTAAAATTCTCAAACAATACATGTGACATTACAAACTCATGAAAGTATTTGAAATCATTCACAAATTCTTTCCAGAGAAGGAGCTTTCAATAGATTAGGTCAGTCAAAAATGGAACTCAAAGATTTTGAAGATTCTCTTGGTATTGATGAAGAAACCTTTGATGATTATATCAATGCTGTGGATGAATACAATGAACCAGACATAATTAAATTGCAATCTATTTTTTATGAAGCAGTAGAGTCTGGTGATATAAAAAGAGCAAAAGAACTACTTGATGCTGAAGTTGATATTCATGATAGCCATGATTGGGCTTTAAGGCTCGCATTAATGAATGAGAATGCAGAGATGTCATTATTTTTAATAGAAAATGGAGCATCATTACATGAAGCATTAAAGTATCTTCGTATAAATACATACTAAATGATGAATAACAGGACGCCTGAGGCTAAAAAACTTTATAAGAAATATCAAAAGGAATCCCTTTAAAATGAACCATCTTGTACGAAATCATAAGAGAAATCAAAGAGTTAGTCAAGAAAAACACTTACTTGACAACTCAAGCTCTGGTACCCTGAAAGGCTTGATTCCAGAATTTCAAACCCCTATGAAAGGCTACTCAGAGGCAAAGTCTTTTTTAAAAGATTTGATTTCTCGCGGTTTTGAGGATATAGATATTATGGTGGCTCTTAATGAAAAATTCAATAGACAATTAGTTGAAATTGTGCTAGAAGATAGTAGGAAGCAAGGATTAATCTGATGTCAAAATGGATTGTTAGTCAATTAAAGAATATAAACCAAGAACACTTTGCACTACGATTTATTCCAGCAGTAATTTTAGCTCAAATTATTCTACTTTATTTAGTAGCAAGATAGGAGTTTTACAATGTTTCCAAAGTTTTCAAAAGGAGCTTTCAATAGATTGAGTCAAAAAACTGAAAATACGCTGACAGATACTGCTGAAGATGTTTTTGGGTTAGAAGTAATAAAAAAAGGCAAGACATTTCTTTTATTGGAGATGGATCTGAAAGATTTTGGGTTAAAACAGAAATGTTAGATGAGGAAATAACAGTAAATGAAAATGATGAGGGTTCAATTAGAAAAGAATATGATGAATGGTGTAATGCTGCTATTATCCTAGATGATGATATACCACCCGAGTTTATGAGCAGTGAAGAAGAATTAGAATTTATTTTACAAAATTATGATGTTTCTTACACCTATCCAGATTATTCAGGTAGGGGTATGTTTGGGAAAGAGTGTGTAGGCGTCGTTATTTCTAAAGAAACATATTATGATTTAAACGAATATGGGTTAACTTTTGCCCATTTAACTTTTGCCCATGTAGATAATATGGGGTCTGATGTAATTCTTTATTGGAGAGACTTAAATCAGGAAAGTTTATCTGATGAACTAAAGACCCTTGTTGATTCTCATAAAGAAGACGATGAAGATAACGAATGACATCTAGTTTGCAAGATATGCTCCTGGATCTATACAAAGAGAAAATCTTTTATGGAATTCATAAAAGGTCCTCTGAAGATGTTGTATTGGATGAAATTTGGGCGGCTGCTAATCTCAACAGGTTTGTTCAGGTTACTTGCAAAAGAGAATCATTTACAGGCATCCTTACTGATGTTACACCAGCTTCTTCCACCAGGGAAGGTCATGAACCTTGTGAAATTGAATTTCAAATCGCACCAATGAATTATAAACGCATTTGCATAACACCAGCATGTCAGTATTTTGTATCCGTAATTGATCCCCTTAAATGGGCAGAACACTTCATAAAAGACTGAAAGAAATATAATGAAAGTATTTGAATTTATTCACAATTTCTTTCCAGAAGTTGTATTGTTCTTTCTCTTAGCACAGACATTGCTAAAGGTTCGTAGGGATATTTATATTGTGGAAATGACAAATGAATTGAAGGTGCTTGTCAGGTTATTGTCAAGATGCCCGAAAGAGTAATTCAACCAGGGGATATTGTTTATTCGATTGGGGATGACCCATTTGAGTTTTTCTATGTTCAGCCTTTAATTGTCAAAGAAGTTCTACCTGATTCATTCACTGTAGAAGCAGAAGAAGACGATGTGTTTGAAATCACTCGTGAGAACTTTCTCTTAGAAGAAAAGGACGCTTACGATATTCTGGTAAAGATGTTGAAAGACGCCTATTATGAAAAGAAGACCGCCGCTGACGAGGTAAAAGAACAGTTAAAAACAGCAAAGGATTATCTAAAATCCTTGAAATAGCTATTGACTTGTTTTTACTTTTTTGATAGTATCAAGCGATGTTTTGGATTATTTATGTTTTTATTTCCCTTGTTGCATTTACTTACCTATTGACAGAAAAGTTGTGTTTTTTCGGTAACTCCGATAAGAAAACAATTCTCCTATTGTTTGTAAGCAGCTTTATTCCTCTTTACAATGTTCTATATGCCCTTCTTGGGTTCTTATTCTTTGTACTGAATATACCGTATATCTTTAGTAAAATTTTCAAAGGAAAGAGGATTAGATGAAGATTACAAGAAAAAGAGCAATTGAATTGAAATGCTGGGATTGTCAAGGGGAATATGTAGACGGTAAGGAAGACTGTGAAGTGACAATCTGCCCGCTTTATGAATTCATGCCCTATAGAAAGAAAGAGCCTAAAACAGACCTTTTTGAATTCAACCCAAAAACAAAGGGAAGAGTTCCAGTCTCTAAGAAAGAATTGTCAGAAGAAGAGAAACAGTCAATTAGAGATAGATTCACCCAAAAAGAAACTGATGAATAGGGTTATCATTGCAGGAGGACGAGACTTTCAGGATTATAAATATCTGAAGAACTCCTGCATGTCAGCATTTGAACAGTTTCACTTTGATTTAAGGGAAAAATCAATAGAAATTTGCTGTGGAATGGCAAGAGGCGCCGATACCCTTGGCGAACAGCTTGCCATTGAAAATCAATACAAAATACGCTATTTTCCGGCAAATTGGAAGGTTTATGGTAAACACGCTGGCCCTCTTCGCAATGAAGAGATGGCGAACTATGCCAATTATTTAATCGCTTTTTGGGACGGGTTCAGCAAGGGAACAGAACATATGCTTAAATTAGCCCATAAAAAGGGGCTGAATACCATTGTATTCAGGTATCAAAAATGACTAAACTGATTCAATTGACAGAACTGTATCTGGGTAAATATGCAAAAGAAGTCCAGGAAAAGAAAGCCTGGTTCAATGTAGATACAATTGTTAAAATTACTGAGGCAGGTTCAAGGTTCAATAAATTGAATACTACAGAAGTAGTAACAGATAAAGCATCGTTCATTGTCAAAGAATCTCCAACAGAAATCAGAGAATTGTTAACAAATGACATAGTAGACTATGAAAAACTTATACACCTGATGGAAAGTTTGGAAGAATGCCGTATATGCGAAATGGAACACTTTTTCAAATCTCCCCGAAAAGAGGGGGAGGACTTGATTACTTATGTGAAAAGAATTTACTCTTCCGTCGCAAAGTAATTGCGAAATTTAATATAATTTTCTTGACTTCTTTTGTTAATTCTGATAGTATGTAGTTAGAAAGTGATGAAAGAGACAAGGTAAAATAATGGTCAGGTAGCATAGCGGCGAGTGCAATGGACTGTAAATCCATGACCAAACAGGAGAAAAATAAAAATGTCATCCGAGAGGCGACAAAGGAGGAATGGAAATGTTCAAAGAACTTAAGGATATGTTCATTGTAATGGAACGCCCTGATTGGTTCGCCATTATTCTAGCACCAATCAAACTACCAATATTCATTATTGGCTTTGTATGGGCACATATCTGTGATGCCTTTGAGGCAGGAGAACGTTCTATTTAACAAGGAGTAAGTTATGAATGATATTCAAACACAGGTAAACCAGTGTAGTAAAAAGTACACAGATATGTATCTTAAGGTAGCTAAATACCTTGATAAAGATACTGTAGATGATGCAGAAGAGATTATGGATTTCATTGTAAGTATAGTAAATGAACATGTGAAAACATCAATGAGTGAACAACTTCAAGTGGCCTCCTCTTATGGAGATTATAATAAAGTTAAATTTCTAATAGCACCAGGTGTTGATATTCATAAAAATGCTGATATTGCTTTACTTAATGCTGTTGCGTGGAACCATATTGAAATTACTAAACTGCTCCTTGAATCAGGCGCAGATGTTAATGCATTAAGCGCATATGCACTTCGATTTGCATCCCAATACGGTAAACCTGAAATTGTTAAACTGTTGATTGATTATGGGGCTGATATTAGTGTAAAGATGACAGAGGCTGAAAATGAGCAAAACCCTGAATGAACATAGTTCAGATATTCTAAACACTTCTATTGAGGATATTCAAAATTTTGTAAAACTTGGCAATTTGGTTGCCAAAGAATTACAAACTATGTTCAACCTCTCTGAACAGGATTTGAAGGATTTAATTAAAAAAGAAAGAATTGAAATATCTGATGTCGTATTTGAGGATATTCCAGACTCTACTGATTGTTTAATGAAATTTAAAGCAACTATTAAATAAAAAGAACAAAATGACTGATACAAATAAAGAAAAAAGTATGATTACTGCTCAAAAAATGAACGAAATTGCAAAGCAGTCAACTTATAAATTCCTGGAAGACCTGACTACAAGCATCATTCAGAAAATTCAAAAAGCTGCAGAAAATGGCGAATATAGCCTGAAATATTCTATAAGAATAGAAGAAGCCTCCAAAATCCCCTGGGAGCTTACTGTATGCTTACTTGAGGAAATGAAAGATCTCGGATTCTCTATAAATGCTCGTAAAAACCAATTCATCAATTTTAACTGGGAAAACCCGGATAACCCATCTATCAATATTATGTAATGTACCGAAACCCCTACAGCATCCCTGCAAAAAAACGTAATAATGCAGGCCCTATGATCCATAAAGGCTCAAAAGCCACTGAACACCGTAAAGCTATCCTTGACTCCTATAATATGGGTGAAAAGAACGTTTTTAAACTGGGTGACTACGTGGTTATCAACGATGACCCTACAAACGTGTATGAACTCATTTATAACAGTTTTTCACATGATTTGATGCTGGATAATGAATCTGGTCAAACCCCCTTTGACCCAGAATTTATTAAAGGTAATATCAGAAAAGCAACAAAAGAAGAACTATTAACATTCTTCAATAAGGAGTAAATTATGAATAACCTGGTAGAAGAAATACGAAATTTAACAAACTCTGTAAAAGAAAAAGAGGAAACCGCCTTTTATGAAAATTGCCTTAAGTTAATTCGTGAATCCGCAAGACAAGGTAATACCCGTTGTACTGTAATGTTTAAACAAGGACTACATATTAATACTGTAGGAAAAGTTATGTATAAATTGAAAATGAAGGCTTTTCAGTTAAGTTCTTATCAGCTAGTCAAATATCAGCCCCAGACGCTATTTACATAGAATGGTGAATAATATGTATATCAAATCCATGCCAAAACAATCTGGCAAAACTACAACACTCATTGAATTGTCAGAGTCTATGAATATCCCTATCTATTGCAAAAATATGCAAGAAGCACGATTAATTAAATCTATGGCTAAAAACCTGACACATAATATCCCAGAACCGATTGTATATAGCCCAAATAATAAAGGTAATGAAGTAAAAGGCCTGAAACATATCCTTATCGATAACCTGGATATGTTCTACGAAATACCTAATGAAATACTCTCAATAGCTTATGCGGCTACTATTACCTCTAATGAACCATACACTAACCCTGTACTTCCCTACATTCGATAATAAATATATAGGAAGATAACTCATAACCTATAGTCAACCGTTCATATATATATATACCCAAATACCTGCCAATATCTACCAACGTTTAATATGATTAAAAATATCCCCAAACCATTCCTAACCTACTCCCACACGATATTGGGAATATTTCGGCATATATTGGGAAATGTTGGGAAATTGGTGTGATTATTTTACTTTTAAAATTACAGTAACCCTAGATTTCATTTCTGAAATTTACCAACACTAAAATTTCACTAATGAAATTCAATATTTATGTATTTCACTTTTGAAATTTCAATTATGAAACTTTACTAATTAGATTTCAATTATGCAAACCTTAGTAATAACCTGGCAATATTCTTTGCCAAAGTGTACTAAACCTAATCTCCCCTGACTTCCTTATTGAGTGCTTTTCTAAACCATTTTGTTGATGTCAGCAAAATGGTTGCCGCGTATTGCTAACTCTAACAGGCTACAGAACATCTTACAGGTATCTTTAGGGTTTACTGAATAGGCTATGAATGTATCAATTGTTTCATGTATAAGAGCTTTTCAGTTATAATGTACTATGTATATAACACTACGGCTGTATAGGCTATCATCTATAATGAGCGATTTCTTTCTATTTTTGAACGTATGTTGGCTATTCTTAGGTATTAGTAGCGGATCTTACTATCTGTTTACTGGATAGTTAGATGTTTACCTGGGTTTTTCTTCATTTACAACTATATCGAAATTCTTTTACAACTACAGCAGAATTTTACCAAGTTGTTTGGTGAAGGTTTGCTAAAATGTGAACTCAATGATTTCGCATACTTAGTGTTGTTTGCCCCCCTTAGCGAGAAAAGGAAAAACGATTACAGTAAGAGTATAAAATAATTACAGTGATAGTGGAATTTTCTCAAAAGAATTGAGAAGATTGGTGCGTAAGGTCAAGTGTGGTGACCACATATTGCCATATATGTAAGTATTTTAAATTATTGAGGAAATGATATTGGTTGTACAATATTCGGGTAAGTTTGTCAAGAGATATTGATTTTGTCAAGAAAAGTTGACAGGGTATTGGTAGAGGGGTTGAGTAAGGGTTAGCAGAGTTTCCCGATAAAAATGGGGAGATTTGCTGTATTTTGGGAGGATTAGCGGTAGGTACGAGTCATGATCTCTCTATCATACTCCAATCGAAGTAGGTGAATCCACCCTCATGGTGGAGAATGTAGAGTGTTGAAATTATTTAGGTTCTATGCTTGAAATATAGAGTTTTTCATGAGGAATCTCACTTACATAGAATCCAGCTTCTTCCAATGTTCTCCGAATTATGAATCTCTCTTCTGAAGAGGAGACGTAATGACAGATATATTCAAGAGATGTTATTCCAAAAACGGCCATTTCTTTAAGAGAGGATGAGAGCTTTTCTTTCTCATTATTGATTCGTTGTTCTCTGCTATCTTCTACCAGTTTGTTGTATTCTGAAGCTGTAATCATTTTCATTTCTCCTTGGTTATTTGGTTTATCTCTTCATTATATATCATAGCATAATTATCTGATAATGTCAAGGGAAATTGACAATATGTTTTCATACTTTCTAAGTATTTGAAATCATTCACAAATAATATTGTTGACCATATATTGATATATATGTGTTTAATATTTTGTTATATGTTTTTATATATGTGTTTAATATATTTTAATATTTTTATATATTTTTTTGAATACATTGACATACACAAAGATAATAAAAGGTGATATTACAATAAAGGGTTAGTTGAGAACGGGGAAAATTAGGGCATTCTGGTGCGTCTCGATATATAATCCGAAATCAGATGTCCGATATATAGGCGATTTGAATCGGCAATGAATCGGCAAATATTCGCGAAACGAACTTCGCAAAAAAGGCCAACCTGGTTTGCCGGGGATATAGAAATCGGGTGGTTAAACTAAATGGCAATAGAAGTAAATGAAAATTACAAGTGTATGGTAAGGATTAGTAAAGAATATGAAACGTTTCCGAGGTTTCGCATAATGTAGGCGAATGTACTGCGCAAAGTTTGCGAAATTTCGGAAGAATATATAAAATCAGATTAATAATTCCAATTTAATTAAATTGCAATATGTCTGAGAGTTGCCAGGATGGGTTTGGTGATATATCAGAAACCGATTGCAACCCTTGATCGCTATGTATGATGGTAAATGGATTTTATATCGTGGCGAACCAGGATGGCCTGAAATTCGATTTACAGTATAGACCCTTTATTGTAATATCAGGACGATCTATCACGGAAAAAAGCGTGTAGGATATTTGTATACATATGTAGGATATGTGGAATACCCAGGTGCAGACAATATTAAAAACTTAAGTCCTGGGTATTCCGGTAGGAAGGGTATTGTACCTGAAAATTTCAAAACAGGCACAATAACAGGAGTATAGCAGAAATTGGAAGGGGAGTCAAGAAGAAAGATTATATAGTCAGGCGTATTTTTTGAGGAGTTTTACGATTTCTGTGTGGCCGTTTTGAGAAGCATTAGTAAGTGCAGCATCATTCATTGCATGAACATCTGCGCCAGCTTTGAGCAAAACCTTAACTACTTCTGAAAACCCGTAATAAGAAGCATGACGAAGTGCCAAATTACCCCTAACATGAACATTCGCGCTGTCTTTAATCAGATCTTTAACTGCTTCTACATTGTGTTCTTTAACAGCAGTGATAAAAATCTCTTCCAGGTTGATATATTTTAAATATGCTCTCATTTTGTTTCTCCCTTTGTTCTCTCACTTTCTGATTATATAATAGCAGAAATTAACTTAAAAGTCAAGAAAGAAAGTTAATTCTCTTACAATATGATATGTGTGTAATTGGGCCTCTCTGGGTTTGAACCGGATACCTCCCGTTTATAAGTAGATGCACCTAACAGGAGTCGAACCTGTACTGAGCCCTAATCGGGGGCAAATAGGGATTATAAGACCCTCCGTGCGCCGTACACTATAGGTGCTGATTGTTATGGATAGCTAGAAGCCCTTATATATTAAATATATCTGTACTTCTTCAATAACAAGGTGTTATGAATAACCCTCCAACGATATTGCAAATCGGCAATCCTTACTGAATCCTTCTCAGTGCAGTTTGCCAGTTCTTGCATCACCTTATGAAGAATTTCCTTCAATTCATGAGTAGACATATTCTCAGGCATCCTTCTCCTCCTCCAGTACCAGGGTGTACGAGTGCTTGATTTTTACCCCTTTAATGATTGCCACAAGGTCCGAAACCTTCTCACTCTTCAAAAGTTCATCAACCTGCGCCCCTGTTTCTTCAGAAGACACGACTACCCTGTCCTGCCGATCAAGATACACTACATGATACATATCAACCTCCTAAATCCAATCGTAAAGAGTTACACCCCTACTGGAAAGAATACCAGAAATATTTCGTACATTGATACGAGCATTCCCAGACTTTTTAATATCTTCTTCATGGTTCGCATAAAATCTTGAACCTGCAGCAAAACTTACCAGATCCGCATTGGTACGCTTCTTCAGCTTATTGATATAGATCCTCTTACTATAGTCCATTACTTACCCTCTCTTGAGTTCTGGATTGCCAGAACGTTTACACTGATTCCAGGACTTCCAGTCAATACCACACTTCTTACATATACCCTCTACATACGTATCAATAAGAGTATATGTATAATTAGTATTCCTACATTGACAGAGAAGGACATTATTCAACCAGGTATCGATTTCAATTCGTTCCATTGTTTCTCTCCTCACTCTCTAAATACATCTTATCAGAATTAATAAAAGAAGTCAAGAAAATTATATTAAATATTTTAATCGTTTATCAATTCATTACTGAATATATATACATTCACTTCATTTCATTTCTGAAATCATTAATATATATATTATTATACGTTTTATTTCATTTTTGCAACCATTCCCATATATATGTAATATTTACCTACATTGCCATATATGTAGGCAAATGGGGGTGGGGGTCACACCTTTTGGGGGTTATTTGGCAAAGGGTCCCCGGTTTAACCCCTTTTTAAAACGGGGCATATTTTTTTGCCAGGGATATTTTTTAGGGTCAGATCGGAGTCAGTTTCGCAATAATTCTCGATATATCCTGAGGTTTACTAAAGGTTTCTGAAGTATG
>Ga0265297_10006232_pt1 | contig 17483 bp, 17 predicted proteins | sample Munlanlwell13791_FD_192502 | JGI IMG/M metagenome (GOLD analysis project Ga0265297, IMG submission 192502) | Leachate microbial communities from a municipal landfill in Southern Ontario, Canada - Leachate well 137-91 | ecosystem: Engineered > Solid waste > Landfill > Unclassified | place...
TTGTATCTAGCTCAGCCTCCTTTATTTAAAATACAAATTGGAAAAGAATCCAAGTATTATTACAATGATGATGACAAGGAAGCGGCAATTAAGAAAATGAAGCCCGACACTAAATACAGCATTCAAAGATATAAAGGTTTGGGAGAAATGAATCCGGAACAACTTTGGGAGACAACCATGGATCCGGAAAGAAGAGTCTTATTGAGGGTCACTATTGAAGATGCAATCGAAGCCGATAGAACCTTTGACATGTTGATGGGTAAAGAGGTAGCTCCGAGAAAAAGATTTATTCAAACTTCAGCAAAGAGTGTAAAGAACTTGGACGTATAATTAAAAGCAGGGCATTGTCCCTGTTTTTTGTTATATTGACATTATATTATTTTGTATTATAATTATTCAGAGAGAATAAGCATGATGATAGTCGGAGCTTTATTCATGGTAGTCGGATTAGTTGTGATGTTATCCGGCCTTGTATCGCTGTGGAAATTCAATCAAGAATCTACCGAAAAGTTAATGTTATCGGTACTCTTGGTTGTTTGCGGTTTTGCCGCTTTCGAACTAGGAATCTTCCAGGTTCTGGTAAGTGTATTCTAACGGCCCACCAAGTGGTCGTTTTTTTATACTCTAATTGACAATTATGCCTCTTTTTGGTAATCTAATCGTATATGAAATCTGAAAACAAAGTATCCAATTTTCTTGGCGGTGCTTGGTCTGAAATCAAAAAAATCACCTGGCCAACCAAATCAGAAACTATTAAATACACCTTAACAGTTATTGCTATTTGTATAGTCGTGGCTGGATTTTTGGGTTTATGCGACCTATTATACATCTATTTAATGGAGAATTTCATATTCTAAACATATGTCAAAACAACAAATTACAAATGAAAGAAGATGGTATGTCTTGCATACATATTCTGGATATGAAGACGCAGTCGCCAAGAGCTTGACCCAAAGGATAGAATCTTTAGGAATGGAAGACAAGATTTTTAACGTCATGGTTCCGAAGGAAAAAAAGATTAAGATTAGAAATGGAAAGAAGAAAACAGTCGAAGAAAAGATATACCCGGGATACGTACTAGTTGAAATGATCGTTACGGATGATTCATGGTACGTAGTCAGAAATACTCCCAATGTAACTGGATTCGTCGGTTCGGGAACAGTTCCGCTACCGGTATCATTGGAAGAGATGCTGTCTTTGAAAAAGAGAGTTGAAGTTGAAGAACCGAAATACAAAATTGACTTCAAGAAAGGCGATGCCGTCAAGATTATCGACGGACCGTTCAAAGATTCTGACGGAAAGGTTTCGGGAATCGATAAAGAGAAAGGAAAAGTTAAAGTGTTAATCAACATGTTCGGCAGAGATACTCCGCTGGAACTAGAATCATTACAAATTAAAAAGATTTAAGTATATGGCAAAGAAAGTAAAAGCGATCGTAAAATTGCATATTCAGGCCGGAAAAGCCACTCCCGCACCTCCAGTAGGTCCGGCTTTGGCATCTCAGGGTGTGAACATTGCTGAGTTTTGTTCTAAATTCAACGAACTAACCAGAGACAAGGGAAACTTCAAGATTCCTGCTGACATTACCGTTTACGAAGACAGAACTTACTCAATGGTTTTAAAACAGCCTCCGGCTCCACAACTAATCAAAGCTAAGATTGGTTTGGAAAAAGGATCTGGCGAAGCCAATAAAAAGAAAGTTGGAAAGATTACCAAAGCTCAATTAAGAGAAGTAGCCGAGCAAAAAATGCAGGATATGAATACTAATGATGTTGACCAAGCAATGAAGACCTTAACTGGTACTGCCAAGTCATTAGGAATAGAAGTCATTGATTAAACTATAAATGATTTTATCAGACAGAGACATTAAAAAACTGATAGAAGAAAATAAGATTCAGATTACCCCGAAGCCAAACCTTGAAGAGCAATTAGGTTCGGCTTCTTTGGATTTAAGGTTGGGGGATGAGTTTGCGGTCTTTGAACACACTAAAAAAGCTTTTATCGACACCAAAGATCCTAAAGGATTAGACGGAATGACCAAGCCGGTTATAGTTCCGGCCGGAGAAGCATTTGTTTTTCACCCCGGTGAATTTGTTTTAGGAGTGACGATGGAAGAAGTATTTTTGCCGGCTGATGTAGCAGCGAGAATTGACGGACGATCATCTTTAGGAAGATTGGGTATTGTTATCCATTCAACTGCCGGACATATTGATCCAGGATTTAAGGGTAAGATTGTCTTGGAAATGGAAAACATCGGCATGATTCCCGTGTTATTGTATCCGGGAACAAGAATTTGCCAATTAGTATTCGAACCGTTATCTTCTCCAACTACTAATCCGTATTATTTAAAAAAGAATGCCAAATACGTTGGCGCTCAGCATCCTCAGGAAAGCAAATTAGAAAAAGCCTAAACAAATTCAAATGGAACTTAATAAGGGAAAGTTTATCGTAATAGAAGGAATTGACGGCTGCGGAGGAGAAACTCAGACAAACTTTTTGTCTGATTTTTTATCCAAAAAAGGATACGATGTTAAATTAAAATCATATCCGGGATACGATGGCCCGATTGGACAAATAATTCATAATTTTTTACATAAGAAATACGATTTTCCGATTGATACTGAAACATTGATCTATTTCGCCGATTTCACTAAAGATACGGAAAGCATGGAAAAATATCTTGAAAATGGTATTATAATTGCAGACAGATATTTTACCTCAACAATTGTTTACCAGTGCTTAAAAGGATTTCCTTTAGACAAAATGTTAAAGCTTTCGGAGATGTTTAAACTGCCGAAACCCGACCTATGCATCTATGTTAAAATATCGGCCGAAACATCTTTTAACAGGAAAACAAAAGAAAAAGGAGGCAATCTGGATAGACACGAAGAAGATAAAAAGTTTTTAAAAACCGTGGCTGAAGGATATGAAAAAGCGGCTGAAAATAATATCTTCTGCGATTGGGTAATTATCGACGGAGAAAAATCAATCGAAGATGTTTCAAAAGATATATTAGAAATATTAAATAAAAAATTCGGAATATGAAGATAAACCAATACATCGACCATACAAATATCAGAATTGAATCTAAAAAAGATGATATCATTAAGACTTGTAATGAAGCGAAAGAATATCAATTCCGCGGAGTTTGCATCAGACCTAATTTTGTTAAGCTAGTGGCTAATGAATTAAGCGGAACAGGAATCAAGACAGTGGTTTTAATTGACGACCCGATTGGAGACAGCACCCACGAAGAAAGATTAAGAATAGCCAAGAAAGCTATTTTAGACGGAGCCGATGATTTGGATATTGTAGTTAATGTTGTTGATGTTAAGCACGAAAGATGGGGGAAGATTGAAAAAGATTTAAAAGATATTTGTAAATTACATGACACTAAGGTGATTATTGTTTCGGGTATGCTTACCGATTCAGAAATAGCCAAGGTTTCTTCAATTGTTAAAAAAGCTGGAGCGATTTGCGTTAAGACGGCAACTGATAAAGATCCTTTGGAGAATAGAGAAATAGCGGAAAAGGCTAAGCACTTGAAGATAATGAGAGAGAATGCTCCCGGATTATTAATCAAGGCTTCGGGAAACATTAAAACCTTAAAAGATATTAAGGCAATGATTAAGGCCGGAGCTGATATTATCGGTTCTTCTCACGGAGTTTCAATAATGAAAGAATTAAAGAAATAATATGTACAAAACAACCATCGGATTAGAAATACACTTTGAATCAAAAACAAAATCAAAAATGTTTTGTTCTTGTGCTAACAATCCCGATGAAAAGACACCAAACAAGAACGTCTGTCCCATTTGCATGGCTCATCCGGGAACCTTGCCGGTAATTAACGAAGAAGCAATCAATAATATTATTTTAACCGGTTTGGCTTTGCATTGTGAAATACAGAATCATTCTAAGTTTGACCGAAAAAGTTATTTCTATCCCGATTTACCGAAAGGATATCAGATTTCTCAATTTGATTTGCCGATTTGCAAGAATGGATATTTAGATATTCATTTAGATGATGGAACTGTGAAAAGAATCAGAATCAATAGGATTCACATGGAAGAAGATACGGGCAGATTAAATCACGCTCCCGACGGTTCAAGTTTGGTTGATTTCAATCGTGCTGGTGTTCCTTTGATGGAATTGGTAACCGAGCCGGATATTAATTCGGCCGAAGAAGCGAAGAAGTTTGCTCAAGAATTGCAATTGATTTTAAGATACATCAATGTTTCCGATGCCGACATGGAAAAGGGACAAATGAGATGCGAGGTCAATATTTCAATCAGCAAGACCGAACAATTGGGAACCAAGGTGGAAATTAAAAATCTTAATTCTTTTAGAGTAGTTGAGAAATCAATCGAATTTGAGGTTAAAAGACAGACTGAATTATTGGATGAAGGGAAAAAGGTTACTCAAGAAACAAGAGGTTGGCACGATACTAAGCAAATTACCATGGAGCAGAGGAATAAAGAAGATTCTTTTGAATACAGGTATTTCCCGGAGCCTGATTTACCGCCCTTAAATATTTCTAATGAAATGATTAATGATATTCAGGGAAGATTGCCGGAATTACCGGAAGGAAAAAGAAATAGATTTAGTGAAGAATATTCCTTAGATGCCAAATCAATCGAATTCTATATCAAAGACGAGGTTCTTTCTGATTATTTTGAAAAAATAGTTTCTGAATTAAAATGCTGGAGAGAAGACAGGGATTGCAAGAATGATTTGATTAATTCAATCAAGGTTTGTTCTAATTATCTTTCCACCGATCTTCAGGCTTTAATTAAGAATGACTCGGAAATGAAAGAATACGATTCAATTAAACTAGAAAAGAAAATTACGGCGGAAAACTTTGCCGAATTAATCTGTATGATTACCGAAGGAGATATTTCAAGTAGTATTGCTAAAATAATCCTATTGGAAATGTATAATACTCAGAAAGATCCGTCTGATATTCTAGATGCTAAAGGATTAAAACAGATAAACGATGGGGGAGAGATAGATAAAATCATTTCCGATGTTTTAACTAAGAACGACAAGGCAGTTGAAGATTATAAAAAAGGAAAACAGAACAGCTTTACCTTCTTGGTTGGACAAGTTATGGCGGCTTCCAAAGGAAAAGCCAATCCGCAGACGGTAAGCGAGCTGTTGAAGAAAAAACTTGGATAAATAAATTAAGCAGCCCTTTACGGGCTGTTTTAATTTACTTAAATTGACTTTTTAACTAGAAAAGGATTAGTATTTATCTGGAAGGAAAGTTCTTTCCCAACTACATAGGAGGTTTATGATGGCTACTGATTGCAGAGAGCAAATATCGAAGCTTGTAAAAGAAAGTACTGATGATGGAATAAAGGGCGAGATGTTTAAAAGAGAAGAATATCTTAAGGAAATACGCTTTGGCGATGTTGCCGATATTATTCTTTTGTATATTAGCCTTCAGTCCGATATTGAAAGTATCGGCCGGGTCAACACCATTGATTTTCAATCTTTATTGAAAAAAGCATGGTTCTGTTGGACAAAGAATAATAAAGACTTTCAATCACTTGATTCTGCATGGTCTTCCGGTCCGGGTCCATTAGGAGGGACAGCGGGGGCAGCAGAAATGTATATATCATATTTCCCCGGAATCACTATTCATGAAAGGCTCGGACATTTTTTCTTTTATCCGATAAGGTTCGGCCACAGCTGGGAAAACTATAAAAACAAACACATTAAGATATATGTTTTTCCGAAGTGGAGAAGAAATTTTGAAAAAATCGAGGTAGTGCTCGATCTGGCAGAAACAGTCTGCAAAGAAATCAGAAAATTATAACGGTGAGATAATATCAATCCGCTTTTTTTATCACTAATTATCTGGTATAATATTAATAATATAAAAAGGTCGTTAATATATATTAAATTCAAAAATATGTTGATTGGAATCGTTATTGTAATTATCGGTGTAGCCTTTTTATTGCAAAGCATGGGAATTATTTCTGGAGATGCTTGGCAAATAATCTGGCCTTGTCTTTTAATAGTCATTGGATTGGGAATTATTTGCAAAGAAAAAGGAAAGTGCTGTTGCGGAATGGATCAAAAGAAAGAAGAAAAATAAAAATAAAGGGAGCCGAAAGGCTCTTTTTTGTTATTTGACAAATAACAGATAAATCGTATATTCTTTAGTTAAATCGCTTTAATTAGCGATAACAGATCTTTGTCAAATGAGGTGATGATTAGATGGCTAACTACAAAAGCGCATGGATGAGCATTGAAGATGCTGCAAAAGTATTAAATTGCAGCCCCAAAGACATTGAAATGTTAATTAATGTGACCATGGTTGCCGATATCAGGAATAGCGGCGAAAAACTGGTCAATATAGAAATAATCAAGGACTTTTTTAAAAAAGTACATGAGATAGCAAAGCGGTTATTACCTTCTCCCAAAATTGAACCCGAGACAAAAAAACCAAAAAAGGGAAACAAAGAAGGCGATTTTGTTGGAGGCAAGGAAGCCGCAGAAAATCTCAATATTACATACGATGTTTTTATAAGGCAGTGTAAAGAAGGAATAATACCAGCCGAAATAAAAGGAAGGGGATGGAGAATTGAAAGGAACAAATTGGAGAAGCTTATTAAATCAAAAAAGGAGTCTATTGTTCCAAATAACGATCCGCCCCCCGATCTTTCACCAGATCACGGTGGTGTTATTAAAACAGGAAAGCCAGAGGTAGACAAGAGAGATACATCTTCTATTGTATTACCAGAAGATTCTTCGGACGATGAAGATATTCAGCCTCCTGAAAATTACAGACCCGAAGTTTTACCAAAACCGGGAATGAGGTCTTATACGGTAAAGGCAAGAAAAACAAACAGGGGAGATTACTGTCGGATCAACGAAGTGGCTAAAGGATTAAATATACCCGAGGCTCAAATCAAAAAATGGATAACTGCCAAACAAATCAAAGCCGTAGAAGAAATCGAGCAAGCAAAATCCATTTGGTATATTGAAAAAGAAAGTCTCAGGACTTTCTTGGAAAAATATAGCATAATGGTAACCTTTGATACAACACATTGAGAACGAAAAATTCGTTCTCTTTTTTATATCCACTTAATAGTTTTATCTTTCTTGAACCAGGTCATCTGTCTTTTGGCGAATTTGATGGTATTTGTTTTTATTTTTTCAATTGTATTTTCAAGAGTTTCTTTTTTATCAAAATAATCTTCCCATTCACGGTAGCCGATGGTTTGCATGGGGGGAATATTGAAGCCGTATTTTTTGGATAACTTCTTTACTTCTTTTTCCAGTCCTTGCTTAATCATTATATCAACTCTTTTTCTGATTCTCTCTTCCAGTTCTTTTTTATTAATTTTAATTCCAATCTGAAGAATATCATATATTGGTTCTTTTTTTCTTTCTTTAAAGAAAGGTTCTTTAAGCGACAAAGAAACTTCAATTGCTCTGATTAATCTTCTTCTGTTGTTTTTGTCTATCTTATTTGCTCCTTCTTTATCCAAATCTTTATACATTTCAAACAGTTCTTCAGTGTTTTTCTTTTCCAGCTTCTTCCTTAATTTTTCATCGGCTTTAACTTGAGGGAAATCAAGGTTTTCAACAATTGATTTAATATACAATCCGGTTCCGCCGACAAGAATAGGAAGTCTTCCGCTTTCTATTATTTCATCAATCTTTTTAACGGCTTCTTGTTTAAATAAGGCAACATTAAATTCTTCGTCAGGAGAAACGATATCAATTAAATAATGAGGAACTTTTTTTAGTTCTTTCGGTTTGGCGGTTCCGATATCCATTTCTTTATATATTGTTCTTGAATCAGCGGTAACTATTTCTCCGTTAAATTTCTTAGCTAAATCAATTGCTAAATCGGTTTTGCCGGAAGCAGTAGGACCCAAAACAACAATCAGTTTCGGTTTAACTAAAATTCCTTCAAAGTTCCAGGCCGTGGCTTTAATTATTTTGACCTTAACAAACTTTCCCGACAAGTCTTCATTTGATTTGAATCTTATCGCTTTATTCTCTCCGGTTCGGCCATTGCAATATTCGCCGTCTTTTTCTAAGACCAAAACCTCAACTTCTTTGTTTAATAATTTTAAATTGTTTTTTAAAGCAGTTTCTTTCAATATTTGATTTAAAGCCATTGCTCTTCTTTTTTTATCTTTTTTGAGAACATTATTTTCCAATTTCTCACAGGAAAAAGATTGGGGGCGAGGGGAGTATTCGGAAATGAAAGCTAAATCAAACTGAACTTCTTTCATTAATCTTTCACTGTTTTTAAATTGTGCTTCGGTTTCATCGGGGAAACCAACGATGATGTCAGTTGAAATACCGATATTATTATTGAACACTTTTTTTATTTTTTTAACCAAAGCCAAATACTTTTCTCTAGTATACGGTCGATTCATTTTTCTCAAAATAGTGTTGTCTCCCGATTGAACCGGCAGATTAAGATAGGGAACAAATTTCTTGCTTTCTTTTAAGTTTTTAATTAATTCATCGGAAAAATCTTTGGGATGGGGACTGGTAAAGCGCAACCAAAACTTTCCTTCAATCTTATCAATCTCTTTTATTAGTTTACTGAAATCAATTCCTTTAGAATAATAACTGTTAACGTTTTCTCCCAAAAGCCAGATTTCCTTGTATCCCTTCATTGCCAAATCTTTAACTTCTTTTAAGATATCTTTGTGGTTTCTGGAAATCAGTCTGCCGCGGGTGAAGGGGACAGCGCAGTAAGTACAGAAGTTATCGCAACCGTTGGAGATGGGAACAAAGGCTTGTATTTTGCTCTGATGTTTAGGGTCAATATTTAAGTAATCAAACCGATTAGCTTTGACTTCTTTTCCTTTTAGTAATTCCGGCCATTTATCCAAATGTTCTTTATCTAAGACGAAATCAAAGACTTCGGCTAATTTGGTTCTTTCCGGCTTCAAAACACAGCCGGTTAGAACCGTTTTAAAGGCTTTATTCTTCGTTTTAAGGGCCCTGAATTGGGGAACTAGTCCGTAAACTCGGTCAACGGCTGATTGCCTCACTGAACACATATTTATTATCACTAAATCAGCCTCTTTTTGGTTAAGAGTTTCCTTGTAATTTAGGCCTTCCAGGACAGAAGCGATTCTCTCTGAATCAGACCTGTTCATTTGGCAGCCAAAGGTGATAATGTGATATTTCATATGTAAATATTACACAAAATAGGGTGTTAATACAACCTATTGACAAATTTAAGTATATGTTCTATAATATCCTCAGAACATTAAAGGTCATACAGGAAGGGAAAGAACATGATGAACGTTACTACTGAAGGAATGAACTGCATGTTGAACAATATCGTCGACATTGGAACAATCCAGCCGACGATAGAAAAAGATCGTGTCCTGCGCGTACCATTAAGGGTAAGGCCACCATCAAATGTCCGGAAAGTGAATTTTACCGAAACAAGACAGGTAAACAACTAATTCACTTCAACCGGACTTTTTTTATTTCAAATTATTTCCTATATCCCGTTCCGCATTCTTTATTGTAGAATTTCCATTCCTCGCATTCCTTTCCGTCGCTAAAAACACAAACTCCGTATTGGCTTCCGTCCTCGTTATTTCTTATCTCTATTTTGTATCCTTGCTGAACACAAAAGGTTGATGCCGGATTGGCGATTTGAAGCGTTTCTTTTTGACACTCTCCTTTGTATTTAATACTTATTCCGGCGGCTTTACTGTAGCATTCATTGCTATATGTTTTTCCGTTTTCTCCGCAGACCGGATCCCAAAGAGTGACACAAACAACATTGTTTGAATCATCGGTTTCAGATATTTTCTGACAAATCTTTTGTCCGTCTTTTAGAATAGACTCATATCCGGGACAACATACTTTTCCGATAGCGACAATTTTTCCTTCACCGATACAAGTTCCGCATTTTCCTCGATAGGCAACTCCGACTCCGACTTTCTTTGCTTCACAAATATTGTTGTAGTCTTTATTATCGGTTCCACAAACCGGATTAACGACTTCGAGACAAGTGATACCGCCATCGCTGTATCTGTTGGCAATTTGTGATTGTATTTCATCAACTATTCTTTTGGCATCGGAAGAGATACCTAAAGAAAACAGACCGTTTAAAATATCTTCATAGTCAACATCTTCTCCAGATAAGACACTTTTGCCGTATTCTAGCAATTTAGCTTTGTCTTCTTCTGAAATATTTCCCAGGCTATTTAAAATATCCTGATTTTCGGCTACCAATTTTTGAATGTATTCTTCGGAAATTAAATCTTTGTATTCACTTTTTGTTTTTAATTCCGAAAGATATTCATCTAGTTTATTTTTCTCTTCTTCGGTTAAATTAGTCTCGCTTAATCTTTTGGCGATAATTTTATTCTCTACCTCAATAATTGCTTTTTTGGCCTGTTCAGGAACGATTCCTTCTACTCTTTTTAATACATCTAAAACATTAGGTGTTCCTGTTTTTGCACTGTTGATCGCTTCCTCAATCGCATCTCTGACTTTTTCCGAAGAACCTAATCCTAAAGAAGTATTAGTCAGACTATTCAAAGCTTTTTCTTTTGATTCGAAAATCTTTTGCGATGATTCAGCTTGCTTGTCAGCTATTTGATCCAACAATTTTTGTTGATTGAAGGTTTGAATAGTTATTTTTTTTAGGAAAATATTACTGCTTTCGCTGTCTTGCTTTAAGGTCGAAGCATATTCTCGAAGACTATTGAGAGAATTAGTATAATTAGACAAAGCTTTTTCTAAATCTTCCTTACTACCTGATAATTTATCGGCTTCAAGTAATTTTTCACTGGCAATTTTTAATTTTATTTCCGCTTTTTTGGTCGGGTCCAGAGTAATCAACATTTGAATTTCTCGGCCAAACTCTTTTAAGAAATAAAAAGGATTAGTAGGAAGAACGGTTGGCTCGGAAACATTCAAGTCTTCGGCCGTGATAGTCGCTTCTTCAGCAAAGACGGAAAAAGATGAGAACATTAGAATGGTAACAAGAACTAAGAATAATATTTTTTTCATATCTTAATTATTAATTTTCTTAATAAATTCTTCAATGCTTAATACTCCCAAGTCTATTTTTCCTCTTTGTCTTACACTGACAGTCTTATTTTCTTTTTCTACGTCTCCAACCACTAATAGGTAGGGGATTTTTTCCATTTCACCACTTCTAATCTTTTTGCCGATAGTTTCATTATTATCGTCTATCTTTACCCGGTATTCTTTTAGTTGTTCGGCAACCTCTTTGGCGTATTCACGGTGAGATTCTCCGACTGGAAGAATTTTAATTTGAACAGGAGCTAACCAGAAAGGGAAGGCTCCAGCGTAATGTTCGATTAAAAGACCGATGAATCTTTCGAACGAACCGAATAGGGCACGGTGCAACATATATGGCTGTTCTTTTTCTCCTTGGTCATTGGTGAATTCCATTTGGAATCTTTCCGGCAAATTGAAATCGAATTGTAAAGTTGAACATTGCCATTCACGTCCCAAAGCATCTTTAATTTTAAAGTCTAATTTAGGACCGTAGAAAGCTGCTTCACCTTCTTCTTCTTTAAAATTTAATCCTTTGTCTTTAGCAACTTGTCTTAAGACTGATTCTGAGAAATTCCATCCTTCATCAGTACCGGCATACTTTTCTTTATTCTTCGGATCCCTTAGTGAGAGATAGACATTGACCGAGTCAGCATTAAATCCGAAAGCTTTGTAAATGAAAAGGATAAAGTCAATTACTTTCTTTAATTCTTCTTCAACCTGGTCTTTGCGGCAGATGATGTGAGCATCGTCCTGAGTGAATCCTCTTACTCTAGTTAGACCGGAAAGTTCTCCTTTTTTTTCAAATCGATAAACGGTTCCTGTTTCCGCCCAAAGCAACGGCAAATCTCGGTAAGAGCGAGGAGAACTGTTATAAATTGAAACGTGGAAAGGACAGTTCATCGGTTTCAACAAGAACTGTTCAGATTCTTTAACTTCATCTTTGTTTTTTAATTCTTCAAGCGATTGTCCAACTTCTATCGGTGGATACATGCTGCCTGAATAAAAGCCCCAGTGTCCGCTACGTTCCCATAATCTTCTGTTTCCGATATGCGGAGTTCGCACCAAATCATATCCGTTCTCTAAATGTTTTTTAAACCAAAAGTCTTCAATGATTCTCCACAAGATTGCTCCCTTGGGGTGCCAGAGAACCAAACCGATACCGACTTCTTCATCGATGTGGAATAAATCCAATTCTTTTCCTAATTTTCGGTGGTCTCTCTTTTCCGCCTCGGTAAGCATGATTAAATATTCGTTCAATTTTTCTTCTGTTTCAAAAGCTAGACCGTATATTCTGGTTAGCATATTATTCTTTTCATCGCCCTTCCAGTAGGCACCGGCTAACTTCTGTAATTTAAAAGCCTTGGCATTGATTTCTTTAGTTGATTTAATATGAGGTCCTTTACATAAATCAACAAAATCACCCGAAGTGTAGATGGAAACTTTTTCATCGGGTATTTCTTCAATTAAATCTAATTTGTAGGGTTGGTCAGCAAATATTTTCTTGGCTTCCTTTTTGGAGATATCTTTTTTAACAAAAGGAATATCCTTTTTAAGAAGCTCTTTCATTTTCTTTTCTATTTTAGCCAAATCTTCTTCTTTGAGCTCGACTTCAATATCATAATAGAAACCGTTTTCAATGGCTGGTCCGATGCCGAATTTGGCAGTCGGATATAATTCTTTAACGGCTGCGGCCAAGATGTGTGATAATGAATGTTTTATTTCTTCTAATTCCATATATTTATAATTATGCTTCTAATATTTCTTCAACTTCACTGGCGATTACTTTCGGCATTCCGTCTTTCGTATCCGTCCTACCGGTAATCGACACTATTTTATTTTCTACAAAAGCGTAGGGATTCTTTTCAATCATTGAAGGGAAGACGACTACCTCGATCGTGTCCGTCAAATCTTGAACCTTGATGAACATCATCGGGTCTCCCTTTTTCGTCAGTATTTTTTTAATACTGGAGATGATGCCTCCGATCGTGACCGTCTCTCCGTTAATAATATATTTTTCAAATGGGTTTCGGCTGCCGGCGCCCGTACCGTTTAAATCGGCAACAATCTTTCTAATTGACGTCGTTTGCTGTTCCAACATTTCTCGATGCTTTTCCAAAGGATGACCGGAAATGTACAGACCCAACAATTCTTTTTCCCACATTAATTTATCGTATTCATTAGCTGGTTCCACATTACTCAAAGTGATTCCGTTAGAAAAACTGACCGAAGTTGAATTATCAAACAAGCCTCTTTGTCCACTCTCCTTTATTTTCTGATTTTTCTTAGACCAATCCAAAAGCTTCTCTAAATTTAAAAGAATTTGATTTCTTTCTTTTAGATTGTCAAAAGCTCCGGCTCTGGTCAAAGATTCCAATGATTTTTTATTTAAGACTTTGGCCTCGACTCGAGAAATAAAATCTTCGATGGTTTTAAAGTGTCCATTCTTTTTTCTTTCATTAACAATCAGTTCGACGATATTGTAACCGACGTTTTTAATGGCTGACAATCCGAACCTGATTTGTCTTTTATCCGGAACCACACTGAAATTGCTGAAACTTTCATTGATTTCCGGAGGCAAGACTTCAATTTTCATTTTCTTACATTCTTCGATTAGAATTGAAATTCTTTCTAAGTCAGAACCTTCAGCGGTAAGTAAGGCAGCCATGTATTCAACCGGATAATTAGCTTTGAGGTAAGCGGTCTGGTAGGCGATAATGGCGTAGCAGGCAGCATGTGACTTATTAAACGAATATCTCGCAAACGGTTCAATCCAATGCCATAGTTCAACGGCAATTCTTTCATCAATTTTATTCTTCTTCATTCCATCAACGAACTTGTCTTTCTGTTCCATTAAAAGCTTTTCAATCTTTTTACCGATCGCTTTTCTCAAGATATCGGCTTCGGCCAAGGTAAAGCCGGCTAAATCTTGGGCGATACGCATGATTTGTTCTTGGTAAACGGGAATACCATAAGTGTTTTCAAGAATTGGCTTTAATAAAGGATGCATGTATTTAACTTCCTTTCTTTTGTGCTTGCCGTTAATATATTCGGGAATATGTTGCATCGGACCGGGACGATACAAAGCAACCAAGGCGATAATATCTTCGATTTCAGTCGGCTTCAATTGCTTAACGTATCTTCTCATTCCATCGGACTCTAATTGGAAGACGCCGATACAATCTCCGTCTTGTAATAATTTATAGGTCTTGGGGTCGTCTAAAGGAATTCGGTCGATATCAACATTGATTCCGCGGACAGCATAAATTCTTTTCAGTGTTTCTTCGATGATGGTTAAGTTTTTCAATCCCAAGAAATCCATTTTTAATAATCCCATTGATTCAACGGCATGCATTTCATATTGAGTAACGATTCCGTTTTCATCCTGAGTCGGATGTTGGATAGGAACGGAATCATCTAAAGGGTTTCTGGAAATTACCACTCCGCAAGCGTGAGTCGAAGCGTGCCTGGCACAGCCTTCAATTTTCAAAGCCAAATCAATTAATCTTTCCGCTTCTTTGTCTGATTCATATAGACTTTTGAATTCATCTATTTTTTCTAGAGTTTCGCTTAAACTAAAGCCCATTGGAATCATTTTTGCAATTTTGTCACAATATGAATATTGATAACCTAAAGCTCTACCGACATCACGAATGGAAGCCTTGGCGGCCATAGTTCCGAAAGTGATAATCTGAGCCACTTTATTTCTACCGTATTTTTCGGCGACGTAGTTAATAACCTCATCTCTTCTTTTGTCGGTAAAATCCAAATCAATATCAGGCGGTGATATTCTGTCCGGATTCAAGAACCTCTGAAAGTACAGATTATATCTTAAAGGATCAACGTTGGTGATGTTGGCTAAAAAGGCGACAATCGAACCTCCGGCCGAACCTCTGCCCGGACCGACAACGATTCTGTTGTTCTTAGCCCAGTTAACAAAATCCTGAACGATTAAAAAGTATCCGGAAAAGCCGGTACGGTTGATGACCGACAATTCGTATTCCATTCTTTCAATCACTTCTTTCAATTTAGTGTCTTTGATTTCTTCAACTTTGAATTCTTTTCCTTTTTCCACCTTATCAAGAATATCTTTTAACTCGGGAGAATGAATATCGTATTTCTTTTCAATTCCCAGATAACATAATTCCCTTAAATAACTTTCCGAAGTTTTTCCTTCGGGAACATCAAAAGAGGGAAGTTTGAATTCTCCCAATTTTAATTCTAGATTGCATTGTTCGACTATTTTTTGAGTATTTTCAATCGCTTCGGGAACATCTTTAAAATCTTTGATCATTTCTTCTCCCGATTTGATAGAAAAATCATCTCCGATCATTGATAATCTTTCTTTGTCGTTAATATCGGCTCCGGTATTGATTAACATTAAAACATCCTGAGCTTCGGCATCATCTTTATTAACATAGTGAGAGTCGTTGGTGGCAACCAATGGAATTCCTGTTTTCTTACTCAATTCAATCATCATTTTATTAGCTCTGGCTTGTTCGGGTATGCCGGGATGATTTTGAATTTCCAAATAATAATTTCCTTTGCCGAACATTTTTTGATATCGCAAGGCCATTTCTTCCGCTTCTTCCATTTTATTGGAAAGCAATAAGTGGGGGATTCGTCCTTGTAAACAGGCAGACATACCGATTAATCCTTCCGAATACTTTTCCAACAACTCTAAATCAACTCTGGGCTTGTAGTAAAAGCCTTTTAAATGAGCTTCGGTGACAATCTTTACCAAGTTTTTGTATCCTTGCTCGTTTCTAACCAAAAGAATCAAGTGAAAACGCCTGCCATCAAGATTAGGAGTCTTATCTTCCATGCCTCTAATTGCTTCATATACTTCGCAGCCGATAATCGGTTTGATTCCTTTAGCTTTGGCTTTTTGATAGAATTCGATTACTCCGTACATGGTTCCGTGATCAGTGATGGCAACTGAATCCATGCCAAGTTCTTTGACCCTATCAATAATGTCATCTATTTTCGCTAAGCCATCCAAAAGAGAATAGTGCGAGTGCAAATGCAAATGTGTAAACTTCTGATTCATTTGTCTAATTCAATTAAATAATCTTTTTTCCTCCTATTTTTGCCCTAGTCGTATCAATCGCTCCTTTTTGGCTTTCCGTTCCCGTCAAAACAAGATTGCTGCCGACATTGGTTTCTTCTAAATCAATCGTTCCCGAGGTTTTCATTTTTCCTAAGTTAAGGTTTCCGCCGACATTAGCTGTACCAAAGAAAGCATCTCCTCTTACCAGTAAGTCATCGTAGTTAGCTGATTCGATTTCAGCATTTTCTAAAATCACGTCGCCGAATATTTCCGTTTTGGCGAGAGACAAGAAACCAGCAGTAATTAATCCTCTGGCATTAATATTTCCTCCGATTTTAGCTCCGACTAGATTAATCGCTCCGTTGATTTGGGCGTTTTCAAATATCAAATCCTTTTTTATATCCGCCTTGCCCAAGTATAATGAACCGTTGATAACCGCTCCTTTCAAATTAAGGTCTCCGATAATGACAATTTCTCCCAAGAAGACCGGACCCATTATTTTTGCATTTTCCAGATTCAAACCGAATTTAATCTTATCAATAATAACATTAAAATCAGACAGAGTCTTATTACTGAAATCAACCGGGCGGCCTTCTTTTTCCGCCATCTTGATTTCATTGATTATTTCCATCTGACCCAAGACTTCTTCTTTATTATTGCCGTTTAATATGACCATATGTTAATATGTTTAATATATCTTAATAATATCCCATATTTGATTATGATTCAAGAAGAAAAGAGGCTCTGGAAAAAGGGGTATAAATACGTGGCGGGAATTGATGAGGCGGGAAGAGGCCCTTTGGCTGGTCCGGTAGTGTCCAGCGCTGTTTTAATTCTCGAAAAAGACTTCGGACACGCGAAAAAAATCAAATCGGTAAGAGATTCAAAAAAATTAAGTGAAAAGAAGAGGGAAGCGGTCTATCCTAATCTAATCAACAGTTCTAAGTTGAAATGGGGAATCGGAATGGTTTCAGAAAAGATGATTGATAGAATTAATATCTTAGAAGCAACCAAAATATCAATGATTAAAGCGATTAAAGATTTAGAAAAGAAGAACAATATCAAAGTTGATCATCTTATCCTCGACGGAAAGATGAAGCTTGATTTAGAAATTGACCAATTGTCGATTATCAAAGCTGATAACAAGGTATTTTCCGTTTCCGCAGCCAGCATTATCGCTAAGGTAACGAGAGACAGGATAATGATTGAGTATGATAAAGTATATCCGGCATACAACTTTAAAAAGCATAAAGGATATGGAACAAAGGAACACATGAAGAAAATCAAAAAGAACGGAGTTTGCAAGATACATAGAAAAAGCTTTGCCCCGATTAGTCAAATAAGCTAATGGTTCGAATCCTTTCGCCCCTGCCAACTTGAGCGTAGTTAGAGCGCACGAGTC
>Ga0265297_10006233_pt1 | contig 17478 bp, 8 predicted proteins | sample Munlanlwell13791_FD_192502 | JGI IMG/M metagenome (GOLD analysis project Ga0265297, IMG submission 192502) | Leachate microbial communities from a municipal landfill in Southern Ontario, Canada - Leachate well 137-91 | ecosystem: Engineered > Solid waste > Landfill > Unclassified | place...
CTGGCACATGGTTGTTTCGGTATAGCAGTTTATATAGATTTATAAGGCTCATGCATACGCATATTTTAAAAAAATTTAAAAGAGAGGGTTATTATCGGATAGATGAAGATAACTTAGAGCCGAAGGTAATAAAGATGGTAAACGGAAAGAAACCTAATAAGTATAAGTGGCTATTCAAGAAAGCCATTGAGCTAGACTCTAAAAACGAAAAATTATACATTAAGGTTTACCGGGAAATGGATAAATCTTTTGATATTGAAGTATCTTTGAAGGAAATCTTAGAATTAAATCTCAGGGATGATAGAGCTTATTCTGGATTAGGATTCATCTGCCAATCTAATACTAGGCTAGATGAAGCCGAAGGATTATTCAAGAAAGCCATTGAGCTAAACCCTGAAAACGATTGGGCCTATTTTGGATTAGGGTGGATTTATAGGAAGGCAGGCAAATTCCCTGAAGCCGAAGGATTATTCAAGAAAGCCATTGAGCTAAACCCTGAAAACGATTGGGCCTATTTTGGATTAGGGTGGATTTATAGGAATGCAGGCAAATTTCCTGAAGCCGAAGGATTAATTAAGAAAGCCATTGAGCTAAACCCTGAAAACGATTGGGCCTACATCGTGTTGGGAGAAATTTATTCTGAACGTAAGTCTTTCGAAATTGCTGAGGGGTTATTTAGAAAAGCCGTAGAGTTAGCCCCTAAGCAAGACAACTGGGCTTATACTAGATTAGGGTTTTTTTTATCCCATGACCGACAAAGATTACTTGAGTCTGAACGGTTATTTAAGAAAGCCATAGAAGTAAGTCCGGGCCATGAACTAGCTTATATCGGATTAGGTTTGCTCTACCAGAAACAGAGCAAATTCTTTGAAGCCGAAGGGCTATTTAAGCAAGCCATCAAATTAGACCCTGAAAACGATATTGCCTATAGGGCTCTCGAGACCCTATATAAGGAGATGAATGAAAAGGAGCTTGCAGAGGAATATAGTAAAAAAGCATCTAAATTAGCATTAAATGAGTATAGCCCGCTAGCAGTTGTTAACTATCGTAAACTCAAGAAAATATTAGATAAGAGGGGGGTAAAGCTTATTTGTATGCAATACCCTATGCGCAATATAGAATCCCTAAAAAGAATATTCATTGAGCAGAAGGGTATTATATTTATAGATAATGAGAGGATATTTAAAAAAGCAATAGCTAGAAGGGGCTATAGAGACTATTTTATAGATATGTTTGCCGGTGATTTCGGGCATTGTACGGTTAGAGGCAACGAACTTTTAGCCGAAAATATAGCGGATGTTATTATAAAAGAGTATTTTAAGAAATGAAAAAAAATCTAATATTTATATTCCTGATATTATTGGGCTTGGCCTTAAGATTATACAGCCTGGATAAATATCCTCTCTGGTTAGACGAAGTCACTGCCGCCTCTGTCGAGCGTAATATCCCTTGCGTATTGAGTTTCAATAAGGCCTTTCATCAATCCCCGGGTTTAGAGAAAAATGATTATCTCTACTCCTATAACCGGTTTTTTATCTATTATTGGGAGAAGATATGCGGAGATTCGGAATTTTGCCTTAGATTGTCTTCGGTAATTTTTGCGCTTCTGGGGCTGTATATGCTCTATAGGTTGGGCAGCCTTCTTTATGGGCTGGGCATTGCCCGAGTCAGCCTCTTTCTCTTGGTAATTTCTCCTTTCCATATATATTATTCCCAGGAATTAAGGTCGTATGCCGCGGTATCTTTTCTCAGCCTGCTGTCTTTTTATATTTCGCTTAAGATTATTAAAAAAGAAAAAACCGTTTATTGGATTAGTTATATTTTAATCAACTTTTTAAGCATAGCTTTTAATTATACGATATTGACCGTAATCCTGTCCCAGTTCGTATTTTTGGCGCTTAACCGCCGCCGGGAGGATAATTTCTTATTTAAATTGATAATTACGCATCTGGTTATTTTTTCTCTGGGCATTGGTTTAATCTTATTCTTCCATCCGGCTTTATTGTCTAATCTCAACAGGCCAGTGCCTATTGAGCTTACTGATCTTCCGGTTTGGGGCCAGCAGGTCAACCTCAGTAATATTTTGTTCACTCTGAAAAATTTTAGCTTGGGTTATAATATTAATTCCTATTCTCCGTCGGGGTTAATTTTTGCCTGTATTTTTTTCGCTCTCTTCGTGGCAGGCTGCTTTAAGGATAAATCTAGAACAGCACTCACCTTCAAGACAGTAATTGTATTTTTACCGATCGCGCTTATTTTTTTAGCCTCGAAATTCGTAAAATCCTGCTACCTCTACAGGTATTTTTTAGCGGTCTATCCGGTCTATTTATTGGGCGTTGCCGCGGGGTTATACAATTTGAAAAAAAGCCTGCGGTATTTCTTATTGGTGATAATATCGGTGGCTACGGTTTTTAGCCTTAAGAATTATTATCAGGCCATATTACCGGGGAGTCATTTTCAGCATACCGGGGTATTTTCCAAAGATACCGATATTACCGGTGCGATAAGGTTTGTTTCGGGCCGGTTCCTTAAAAACGATAAAATATTCTTTACTTCCTGGCTGACTATTCTGCCTTTTAAATTTTATATCCCTAAAGCCATCAATCAAGGCCAATTGCAAGATAAGCAAGAATTTATCCAGGAAGCAGGGGAGGGAAAACTATTCTGGCTGGATAATAAGGATAATTTGATGTTTATTTCCTATAAGGATGCCCGGCCAGGTTCGGATTCAGTGAATGCCTTTGTTTACTCAAGCCTTCCTAATAGGCTCTGGGTGGTCAACGATTTGTTTGACCCTAAGCCGGCAGTCATTAAGGTAATGCAAAAGACTTATAGCAGGTCTGAAAAGCATAATTTCAAGAACTTAGAGGTTTATTTATTTTTTTGAAAACACGGTTAACCATAAATCTAAAAAGTATTATTTTACGAATTTAACTTTCAGCGGTATAATAGGTTAGAAAAAAACCATCCCTTAATTTTTGTCATTTTTTCAATAATCAAATGCATAAGGTATTTACCGTATGATTAAAAGCAGGATATTGATCCTGGGCGCGGGATTGAGCGGGTTGAGTATTGCCTGGCACCTTAACCGGATGGGGGTAGAATGCCGGTTATTTGAGAAAGAAGGTGAGGTTGGCGGGTTATGCCGCTCCAGGAATATCCGTGGTTTTTGTTTTGATTACTCCGGACATCTCCTGCATTTTAACAACCGTTACGCCTTTGATTTAATAAAATCTCTTTTAGGGGACAACCTGGCGGAGCATCAGCGCAGTGCCTGGATTTATACTTACGGCAGATATATCCCCTATCCTTTCCAGGCCAATCTCTATAAGCTACCGGAAAAGATAAAGCAGGAATGCCTATCCGGATTAATCCGGGCCTCTGGAGGCAGCCGCAAGAAGCAAAAAAATAATTTTTTAGGCTGGATAGAAGAAAATTTCGGCCAAGGTATAGCCAGGAATTTTTTAATCCCCTACAATACTAAATTCTGGACCATCTCCCCACAGGATATGACTTGTGAGTGGCTGGATGGTTTTATTCCGGTGCCTTCTTTGAGCCAGATGTTGGCGGGCGCGGTTAAAGCCAGTAAGGATAGATTTGGTTATAATGCCAAATTCTGGTACCCTAAGAAAGGCGGAATCGCCAGCCTTTCTAACTCCTTAGCCAGTAGCGTTAAAAATATTTACACCGGTTGTAAGGTAACAGGGATAGACCTGGCCAGAAAAGAAGTAAAGCTCTCTGGGTCTGAAAAAGAAAAATTTGATTACTTGATTTCGACGATCCCGTTGCCGGAAATTCCCGCGCTTACCGGAGCGCTACCCGGAAGAATATCAGATTCATTTTCCCGGTTAAGGTGGAATTCCGTATTCAACCTCAACCTGGGAATAGACTGCAAGGCTGACAAGTTAAAGCATTGGGTCTATTTTCCGGAAAAGAAAATTCCTTTTTTCCGGGTCGGATTCTTTCATAATTTTTCTGCTTATCTTACCCCGCAATCTAAAGGCTCACTATATACCGAAGTATCTTACCCTCAGGGTAAAGAGATTAATGACAAAATGATTTCCAGGGCCAAGGACGCCCTGCGTAAGACTGGCATATTAAACAACGCTAAAATTTGTATCCAGGATATTAACCGGATCAAATATGCCTATCCCATCTACGATCATAACTATGCTTTAGCCAGGTCAAATATTTTACAATTCCTGAGGCAAAAAAATATTTTTTCCTGTGGCCGTTACGGTTCCTGGCGCTACTTATCCATGCAAGACGTTATTTTGGAGGCCAGGGCCGCAGCTAAGGAGGTTTACGGGTGTTTAAAGAAAAAATAAACCGGCTTTTTTTGTGCCGCCGAACCCTCTGGGATATGAGCGTGGCGCAATGGAGATCCAGGTATGCCGGTTCTTACCTGGATATATGGTGGACGATAATCCCTCCTTTAGTATTAGCCGCCAGCATTAATTTTGTATTTCAGCTGGTTTTTAAGATAGATATGCCGGGTTATACCATATTTGCGCTTTCGGGGATCCTGCCCTGGTTTTTCCTGGTGAATTCCCTGGAGCAGGCGACGAATTCGTTTATCGTAAGCGCTCCCATATTAAGGCAGGGGATATTCCCCCGGGAATTTATCCCGTTAGCTTTCGTTTTGGCGAATTTAATTAATTTCGTGATAAGTTTGGCTTTATTCCTGCCTTTAATTATTTTTTTAAATTCTAAAATCGGCTTATTACCGTTTCTTCTACCCCTAGTGGTCATTCTTCACTCCGTTTTTGTTTTTGGATTAGCGTTGTTATTGGCCAGCGTCAACGTTTTTATAAGGGATGTAGCGCATTTTTTGACTACTGTTTTTATGATCTGGTTCTGGGTGACTCCGGTATTTTATCCTTTAGAGATGGTAGTATTTCCTTTTCGCTGGGTTTGCCTTTTGAATCCGATGACTCATTATATTATCTTGTACCAGAAACTGCTTTTCTACGGTACCCGCCCCAGCCTCAGAGAGATAGGCCTAGTATTCTTGATCTCGGGTTTTTCTCTTTTTCTGGGTTATCTGTATTTTGCCAGGAAGCAGTCAATTTTATCTAAGAATATATGAAGATAGTCGAACTTAAAAACGTCTGGGAGAAGTACCGGATAAAATTTATCCGCGCTAGACGGGTATACTGGGAAGATGTCTGGGCCCTAAAAGATATAAACTTGAGCCTGGAAAAGGGAGAGGTCCTGGGGATAATCGGGCAAAACGGTGCCGGTAAGACAACTTTGTTGAAGATAATCGCCGGGATGTTCGCGCCGGATAAGGGGGAAGTGGATATCCGTGGCAAGGTATCTACTCTCATGGAGCTGGGAGCTGGATTTAACCCAGAATTTACCGGCAGGCAAAATTTAATCTTTAATTCCAGGATGTACGGCCTGGACGATAAAACTTTAAGCCGGCAGATAGACAAAGTCATTGATTTCGCCAGCCTGGGTAAATTTATCGATGCCCCGGTAAAATTTTACTCCCAGGGGATGTATACGCGCCTGGCCTTTGCCTTAGCCATATTTGTTGAGCCGGATATATTACTTATAGACGATATCCTGGCAGTAGGGGATGAAGAAGCCCGGCAAAAGTGTATTGATAAAATATTTGAATTAAAGCAGGCCGGTAAGACCATAATCGTAGTCAGCCACGATTTAAGTATGGTAGGCAAGCTGTGCGGCCGTTCGATTATATTGGAAAACGGCCGGATAATCCAGGAAGACTCATCCGACAGGATTATTTCTTACTACCTTGAAACTGTAGGCGTAAAATCAGGAATCGCTATCTTGAAAAAAGATAAAATAAAACTGGTATTTAATAACGGCAGGATGGCTATCAATTATAGCGGTTATCCGATTACTAAAGGTCTTGGGGTTTACGCGTCATTTTTCAGGCCGCATTTAAACGAATGGTTCGTCCCCAATAGCCTTTTATGGCGTATAAAATCATTATCAGCGGATGAGGCTATCATAGAAGGATGCGCCATTGATGGGGCTCTGGTTCAGGTGTGGAGGATAAAACTGGAGGATGGATATTTTAACCTGGCCGTAGAATTGAAAGAGAGAGGGGAAAAGCTGCATGCGGATTTTATTCTCATTTCCGGGTATAAAAAATGGTTGACCCTGGAGAATGAAGGCGAATTTCCGGTTTATGCCGATAAGACAAATTGGCAGGATTTGGATTTAGAGGGATGCCATAAAGGGACAGTTGCTCTGGCTGCAGATAAAGCGAATACGCCGCTGCCGGGTCTTATTTTTGAAAATAAAGATGGCAGCAACCAGTTAAAAGTTTTTAATACCGGCTACGAACAGGAAGCCAGGGTTATTCAGCCTTATGCCGGGAATAATGAACTGCTTTCTTTAAGCATCGGGTTATTTTTTGATAATGTGAAATTTAATAATTATTTCGGCAATCTTAGGCAGCAGTTCCTTGCGGATCAGCAATTGGATGAAAGCGTTTCTGGCAAGGCCCAGGTTTTATACACTGTAGCTTCTGCTAATATGCGGCTTGATGTCGATCTTAAACGTAAGTTTATAAAGGTTTTCTATTCGGATAGAGAATTGACTAAGGCCAGTGGTCTGCACAGCGGGTTTTTACTTAACGGTATCTGGTATGATACTTCAACTGCCCAGTGGAGCGTAGATTCAAAAGAAAATTCTATACGGATCCGATTATCTTGGAAGGGTCTTGATTTTAGCGAGGTCTGGAAATTAAAATTCGAGGGGCAAAAGCTCAATTGGGATATGGGTATTATCAATAATGGGACAGGGAGTATCCCGGAAATCATAAAATTTGGTCTGTTCTTAAACGATAATTATCAAGATTTTTTCTGCGGGCATCAGGAAGGGTCTTTCCCTTTAGAATTCGAGCAGTGGCAGGATTTAACCCTGGATAACTCGGGAGCTACGCTTTTTGGTTTTAAAAAAACAGGGCTATTTCCGGCAATCACCATTACCAATAATGAAGGCTTGAATTGCGTAATACAGAACAGTGATATTAAAATGAGCTGTCGTATACTACAATTAAGTTTGTCTGGAGAGCGTTTTTCCGGCCAGGCTGAAGAACATCATTTTAAAGCCCAGCTTAATCTGCTTGACGATAACAACCAGGTAGATTTTTATCTGAAATCGGAACGGGAAAAAATCATTGCCTCACGCACTATCTCTTCAGCTAAGGCCAGAATCTTTGCTGACCCGGAGAGCAGAAGAATAAGGATTTTTTACCAGGATAACGAAATCACCAGCGGCCGGGGGTTTTATACGACGGTCTTCTTTGCCGGAGATGAGTTTTGGTTCAACTCATTTGATAATGATACCCAATGGGAAGTAGAGAAAATTTCGTCTAGAAAATTGAAACTACGCATTACCGGTAAGAGGTTTATTAATTTCAGCCTTAATTGGGTGTTGGTGTTAGATACGGATGATTTATTGAAAATTAAAATAGTGGCAAGAACTGCTCAGGAGTGTTCTTTAATCTACCGGGATTTAGGATTGGATGTTAGTGATAAATATAATAGTTGGAAAACCGCTTACGAAGAAGGCGGGTTTTCTCTTAAAAATTATATCCACGGCCTGGCGCCGATAAGGCTAAAGAATAATAAGGTCTCTAACCTGGTTTTGGCACGGCAGTCCAGGAGTAATCTTCCTGACTTAAGCTTTTATGTCTCCTTGCAGGCCGAAAAGATTGCGCTGAACATGTCCAAAAGATTAGAGTTTAAAAATGAATATTTGGCTTTAAGTTTTTCTGCGATAATCCCCAGGAATGAGCAGATAATTTCATCCGGGGAAAATATTTTTTTCGAAGGAGGTATAGCCTTAGGTAGAAAACTAGAATTGGAGGGATCATTAAAAGACAGGACTATATTAAATAAACAGAATTTGAGTCTAGTCTTTGACCGCGGCCGGACCGCCATTGTCTATAAAGAAAAAGAACTGACCCAGGATTTGGGTATGTATACTTCGGTGCGCTGCGGTAACGTATGGTATGATTCCTACCAGGCGGTTTGGAATATTAGCAAGGTAGGTCCTGACAGGATAACAGCTATTGGAAACTGGCCGAGTGTTCCGATTTTACAGTTTTGGCATTTAGAGCTAAAGGGTAATAATTCGATATACTGGAAGATTGACCTGGAGGCTTACGAAGAAGTTTTTTTGGAGATAGAACAGGCAAATCTTATGTTGTCTAGCTCCTATAATTCCTGGTTTATACCTAAGATAAGCCGGGGTAAATTTATAGATGAATATACCGGTAATTACGATATCCTGCCTTTCAGATTTTGGTACGGTAAAAGCAGCGTTATTACCGCTGAGGCTTTAAATTTACCGAGAGTAACTTTTCAGAACAACCTGAAGGACCCGGCCTTGAGGGCAGTTGTAGAAAATACCGATAGTCTGTACCGGGCAAGGCTCTTGCAATTCCAAAAAAGCAACGAGTCGGGCTTGGGTATTAAAAAATACCATAATTTTGAAGGAGTAATTAAGATTGGATAGCGCCAAGCGCAATTACCAGAAGTTCCGGCAGCATTTTAAAACCGGAGGATTAGTATATAGCTTTGGGCGGGGGCTGAAATATTTAAGGTTCTTGGTTAAGAGACAATGTTTATCCGGGGCTTTGCCGTTAACTAAAGAGAGGATGATTAAGCTGGTTCATTCTCAATGCGGATTAAGTATTCTATATAATAATGTACCGCTTACTAACGGCGTAGGTTTGAATATAGCCGTTAATACCGTAGGGGGCTGGACAGATTCTTCAATAGCCGAATGGCAAGTCTTAAACAGGGGCGAAGATTTTATTAAGCTTAAGATAATTTTCCGGGAATTGCCTTTATCGCTTTTCTGGAATTTGAAAATAGTAAATCAACGGCGAATAGATTGGCAGGCCTATCTCCGGGCCGAGGAATATCTGGTGATAGATGAATTACGCGTAGTTTGCCTGCTTAAGCCGGGTTATAAATCCTGGTTTACTGAAAATAAGCTTGTGGATTTTCCTAAATTTGAAGACTCCTGGCAAGACTTGTGTTTTATTGATCAACCGGCTTCTTTAATCGGAGCAATACCCGGTAACGCCACTTTACCTTATTTTATTTTGGGAGGTATTGATGGGCAGGCCCGATTTTTCATCCAAAATACTCCTAAAGGAATGCAGTCCCGTTGTATTGGTTTTAGAATGGTTCAACCCGGGGAATACCCCAGGGGTAATTACCAGATTTTTCAAGGCAGTATAACTTTAGCCGCTAATGATCCGGAGCTAAGAAAAACGATAAGGCAATTACCGGATAAATTAGCCAGCCCTAAGCCCAAAGTTTTGTTGGTTAATCTTCCCTGGGAAAAAGACGGTAGGTGGGGGGTAAGGGCGGGATCGCGCTGGCCGCATATCAAGGATGAAACCGAAGAAGGAAATTATCTGCCTTTTCCTTTTTTTCTGGCTTATGCTGCCAGCCTGTTAAAAAAGCATGATTTTACGGCTTGCTTGATTGATGCGCTGGCGGATAAAGTAAGCGAGGAAGAACTATTCGGCCGAATCAGCTCCATCGCGCCGGATTTATTGGTGGTGGAGACTTCCATCCCTTCGTTAAATTACGACTTGGAGTTGTTAAATAGAATCGGCAATAAAAATTTTAAAATTTGCCTCTGCGGCCCGGTATTGAACCTGAGAGAACCAGATTTCCTTAAAGATAATGAATTCATTGATTATATTCTAATCGGTGAATACGAATATCCCCTGCTGGATTTGGCCCGGGCCATTTCCGGAAAGATAGACTTCCAAAATGTCAAAGGGTTAATCTATCGCGAGGCTGGTACTGATACGGTTAAGGTAAATCCTTGCGGAGAGTTGATAGATTTGGATAGTTTACCCTGGCCTTTACGGGAAGATTTACCGATGGAAAAGTATTGCGACACTCCCGGCGCAATACCCTTGCCTTCAGCCCAGATGACAGCGTCACGGGGTTGCCCTTTTGGTTGCAGTTTCTGTCTTTGGCCGCAGGTAATGTATCATGGTAGCCAATACCGCTCCAGGCGTATTAGCGATATTGCGGATGAGATGGAGTATTTAGTTAAAAAAATGGGTTTTAAGTCAATTTATTTTGACGATGATACTTTTAATATCGGTAAAGGGAGGATGCTGGAGTTTTGCCGGCAGCTTAAAGAACGGGGTTTACATAAAATACCCTGGGCGATCATGGCCAGGCCTGACCTGATGGATGAAGATATGCTTACCCGGATGAAAGAAGCTGGTTTGGCTGCGGTAAAATACGGAGTAGAATCTTCTTCCCAGGAACTTCTGGATAGCTGCGGAAAAAATATGGATTTAAAAAAAGCCGAGAAGATGATTTTATTTACCAGGGATTTAGGCATTAAAACCCATCTTACCTTTACCTTTGGACTGCCCCGGGAGACCAGGCAAACTATAGACCAAACCATAAAATACGCCCTTAAACTAAAACCCTATTCGGTTCAGTTTTCCATTACTACGCCTTTTCCGGGGACCAGGTATTATGATGAACTGGAGAGCAAGGGCTTGATCGCCAATAAAAATTGGGATGAATATGACGGAAATTTTAAGAGCGTGATCCGGTTAGAGCACCTATCCAAAGAAGATCTGGAGTTTTCCCGGAAGAAGGCCTATAAAATATGGGCGGCATCAAATGCTAATAAGAATGATTTCAAAAAATTATGGCAGAAATTTTTTACCTACCATAAGCAGGGGGGTATCCGCCTTAGCTTGAATAAAGCTTTTCAGTATTTAAAAAAGAAAAAGATAACTTATCTATTAGATAAACTCAAGAGCGATTATTTAAATATTCTGGGAATTTTAAACGGTAGCCGGGCCTTTAAAGGGCCGGATATGCTTCAGATCGACTTAACCGATCACTGCAATAACAATTGTATTGCCTGTTGGTGTAATTCGCCGTTATTAAACCGGGAGAGATTAGCTAAACCAAAATATACCTTGCCCAAGGATTTGATTAAGAGAGTTATTGCTGAGGCGCGCGACCTGGGGTTAAAAGAAATATATTTTTCCGGAGGCGGGGAGCCATTTATGCATCCGGATTGCCTGGAGATAATCGAATACGCCAAAAAGAAAAAGATTGCCTGTTCGGTAAATACCAATTTTACCCTGGTTGATGAAAGCATCATTAACAGATTGATTGATCTTGGCCTGGATAATCTTACGGTAAGCGTCTGGTCAGGCTCGCCCGAGGTCTATAAGTCAATGCACCCGAACAGGGGCACGGAAGATTTCTATAAGATCCGCGACAGGCTGTACTTTCTTAATTCCCGTAAATATATCTATCCTTATGTAAAGATTTATAACGTTATCTGCAGCCTTAATTATGATCAGATAAAACCGATCCTGGATTTTACGGAGCAGACTAAATCTGATTTTGTGGAGTTTACCGTGGTCGATACCATACCCGGGGCTACGGATAAGCTCCTACTTTCCGATGGGCAGAGAAAGGCAATATTAGAGCAATTCAGCCAGGTTAAACAAGATGGAAAAAAAATAATTAACCGCGAACATTTTTTACGCCGGGTCGCAAACCGGGATGCCCGGCAAGCTGAATACGACAGCCGCTTTATCGATACCTTGCCTTGCTATATAGGATGGCTTTTTGCCCGGATTATGCCTAACGGAGAAGTAAATTCATGTCTTAAATCCCACCGTTTTCCGATCGGCAATATACACCAGGAGCCCTTTAAGGATATCTGGAATTCCCGCAAGCAAATGTACTTCAGAAATAAAACTAAAAGCGCGAATAAGGACGATCCCTTTTTTAAACTAATCGGTAATGATCCTGACTCTAGAATCGGATGTTATAAAAGCTGTGACAATATAGCCAGGAATATAGCCATGGATAAAAAAATCAAGTCGCTTACTGTTTATGACAAGGTTGTCCTTAAGTTCTTAGGCAGGTTAAAAGCATTTAACCGTATTTAAATATGCAAGATAACGCAGAACGTAACATTATTCAAGACGCCGATATACTTTTGGTGATAACTCCGCCGGTTTTTACCATGATGCCCCATATCGGAGTCGCTTATTTGTCAAGCTTTTTAAGGCATCGAGGTTTTCGGGTTGATGTCTATGATTTGAGCTTAAGGCTGTTCAATAAAGCCAGGCAGGGTTTAAAACGCTTCTGGGGAGTGGATTGTGTTAATTCATTTTTCCAGGAGCAGATTGCCGAAAACATATCCAAAAATTTTACCAGGGAGCTGGATGGGTTTGTAGAGGACCTTCTTTCGACTAGAACCAAGGCCATCGGTTTTTCGGTAAATCTTATCAGTATATACCTGGCTAACAAGATAGCCGAGAAGATCAAGCGAAGGGATCCCGGCAGGCTTATAATTTTCGGCGGACCGGGCACTTTTTTTAAACATCCCCGCGATTTAGTTATTCCTACCTTTGCCGATATTTATGTTATCGGAGAGGGAGAAAATACGCTTCTAAGTATTCTAAGGGCTTACTATAATAACGCCAAAATTACCAGTTCTCCGGGAATACTTTTAGCTAAGGACCTGGGTAAAATTAAACCTCTCCTTCCTGAAGCGATTCAGGATTTGAATCAAATCCCTTTTCCGGATTTTTCCGGGTTTAGGCTAAGAGAATATAATCAGGGTTTTGACTATAAGCCGCTACCTTTATTATTAAGCCGGGGGTGTATCAGGCGTTGCACTTATTGTATAGACCATATTATGTGGCCTAAGTATAGGTTTAGGGCACCGAGCCAGATTATGGAAGAAATTAACTACCATATGCTAAAAAATAATACCAGGGCTTTTGAGTTTATCGATCTTATCTGTAACGGTAATCTGGAGCAGCTTTCCGGCATCTCGGATTTAATAATCGAATCTAAGTTAAAATTTGAATGGGTTAGTTACGCCATTATAAGAAAAGATATGGAGTTTTCTTTATTTTCTAAATTAAACCAGGCCGGTTGCCATACCCTTATTTATGGAGTAGAGAGCGGTTCGGACAGGATACTTAAGAAAATGGGCAAAGCTTATACTGCCCAGGAAGCTTCGGAGGTAATCCGGAACACCCACCAATCCGGCATCTGTACTAATATCAATATCATCGTAGGTTTTCCCGGGGAGACCGAGGAAGATTTTAATCAAACGATTGATTTTGTGCTTAAAAATAAAGACTATATCGATGAAATAACTAATATTTCGGGATTTACTCTGTTCCCCGCAGCCGAAGTGGGGGTAAATAAAGATAACTACGGAGTTTACTGGCAGGAAGGGACTGACCCCATGCTTTTTACCGATTCTAACGGCCTTGACCGCCAGGCCAGGAATAAGAGAGTAGCAAAGCTGGTAGGGATAGTAAATGACCTTAAGCTTAACAGGGCAATCGTAAATAAACCGGTATTAAATCCCAAGGTTAGACAATGAAAAGGGGCCTAAGAAGTAAAATAATATTTTTAATGATCGCTATGTTTTCCATCTTAATTGAATTTTACCATATTATCTTAAAAGGGTTGCGCGGCTGGACTCTCTTTCCCGGAGGATAGATTTTGAAGATATTGATGCTTCATCCTCATGATATCTTTTCTTATGCCGAGCCTTGGACGATCAGGATTGTCAGCCTGGCCCAGGAGTTCAGGGATAACGGGCATCAGGTTAAATTAGCTTATTGTCCTTTAGGGGCAAATAAAGAGAAGAGGCGTATGGATTTAGAGGGGGTAGAAATAATTACTTTGAGCAGAAGGGTCGGAGTCAATAACCTGTTCAGTAATCTCCTGAAGATAAAAAAGGCTTCCCGATGGGCGGATATCATCCATTTTCAGAAATATTTCCACTATATATCTATCCCCGCGCTTCTTTGTAGTTGGTATTTAAATAAGCCTATACATTATGATTGGGATGATTGGGAGGAGAAGATCTGGCAGCATTCCAATAAGAAGTCCATTCATTCGTTTATTTTTGGCTGGTTTATTCGGCTTTTAGAAACGTATATTCCAAAATTAGTGGATACGATCTCAGTCTCCAGCTGTAAACTGGGACAAATCTGTCTGGATTCAGGCGTAGCAAGAGACCGTATTTTCCACGTTCCCGTAGGGGCGGACCTAAAAAAATTTGGCCCGCATATTTCCGGTAAAAGGATAAGGGAAGAATGCGGCTTAGACGGTAAGCCTTTAATTATGTATATCGGCCAACTGCACAGCGGCCAGTACACTCAGATCCTGCTGGAGGCGGCTAATATTGTACTGCACCATTATCCCGAAGCCCGTTTCCTGATTATCGGTAAAGGTTATATGTTGAGCCAGCTGAGAGAATTAGTCAGACAGCGGGGAGTAAAGGAGCGGGTAGTATTTACCGATTCAATAGCCTATGAATTTATCCCCGAATATATAGCGGCTGCCGATATCTGCGTAGCTCCTTTTGAAGATAATGCGATAACTATCTGTAAAAGCCCCCTGAAGGTTGCTGAATATTTGGCCTCCGGCAAGCCGATTGTGGCTTCTCTGGTAGGTGAAATACGGAATATGGCTGGCGGCGCAGGCTTATTAGTAAAACCGGGTAATCACATAGCTTTGGCCGAGGGGATCATTTCTTTGCTCAAGGACGATAAATTAAGGGAGAAGATGGGTTTAATCAGCAGGCGCCGCGCCGAAGACAAATATAATTGGCCGCACGCAGCAGGAGAGATTTTAAAAGCCTATAAGAAGGCTTTAAACCTTTAGCGGAGGGTTAAGATGATATCGGTTATTGTCCCCGTATATAACGAAGAAAAAAACTTAACGCCTATTAATTCCCGGCTTATAGAAATTTTGAGCAAGTTAAATAAAGAATATGAAATTATCTACATAGATGATTGCAGCAAAGACGCCAGTTACGGTGTTTTAAGAGAATTGGCTAATTCGAATAATAGATTAAAAATAATAAGTTTAAGCCGGAATTTCGGCCAGACTCTGGCCGTTCAAGCCGGCATAGATAATGCTCAAGGGGATATCCTGGTCTTTATGGATGCGGATATGCAGAATGATCCCGCGGATATACCTAAGTTATTATCCAAGATAGAGGAGGGTTACGATGTAGTCAGCGGCTGGCGTAGGCAGAGAAAAGATCCCTTTTTGAACAAGAAGCTTCCTTCGTTTATCGCTAATAGCCTGATTTCCTTTCTATTTAAGACCCGCATTCACGACCTTGGCTGCGCCCTGAAAGCTTATAAAAAAGAGGTATTTTCGAATATCAGGTTATATGGCGAGATGCACCGGCTGCTGCCTTTATATGCCGCAATCAACGGCGCTTCCATAGCCGAAGTTGAAGTCAGGCATAATTCCAGGCCTTCCGGTAAGAGCCATTATGGGTGGTCGCGGCTCTTTAAAGTAAGCCTGGATTTAGTAACCGTCAGGTTCTTTGAAGGCTATGCAACTAAACCCATTTATTTCTTCGGCGGGATAGGAGTGTTTTTCCTATCTCTGGGTATGCTAGCCGGCATTATAGTTATAGTAAGGAAAATATTATTCCAGGGTATCTGGATCAGCCCATTATTATTTACTTCTTTTTTATTTGTTCTGGTAGGGATGCAGTTAATACTAATCGGCTTATTGGCTGAAATAACCATCCGTATTTATTATAAATCTGCCAACAATCCAACATATATTATCAGGGATAAGCATTAAATTCTCAAATTATGTGCGGTATAACCGGATTTGCCTCGGCAAAAATTAATTCCCCTCGACTAAAATCAGAAATATTATCTGGAATGCTTAAGTCAATCCGCCATCGCGGCCCCGATGATGAAGGGACTATGCTGGAAGGCGATATCGCTTTAGCCGCCGCCAGGTTAAGTATTATAGATATAGACGGAGGCCGCCAGCCCATCCACAACGAAAATAAAACTATCTGGATAGTCTTCAACGGAGAGATTTATAATTATCCCCAGTTAAGAGAAAGGCTTATAAAGCAAGGGCATATTTTCTATACGCATAGCGATACCGAAGTCATTGTGCATCTTTATGAAGAATACGGTTATGCCTGTATTGAAAAACTGGAGGGTATGTTTGCCTTTTGTATCTGGGATAAAAATAAACGTATTCTATTCCTGGGCCGCGACCGTTTCGGCATAAAACCGTTATACTATACCCGGATAAACTCAGAGTTTATCTTCGCTTCGGAAATTAAATCCATATTGAAATTTCCCGGGATTAGCCGGGAAATGGATTTAGTTTCCCTGGATCAATACCTGGCTTTGGAGTATGTGCCCAGCCCGCGCTCTATATTCAAAGGCATTAAAAAATTACCGGCAGCGAATTTTTTAATCTACGACTGCGTTAATCAAGATTCAACTATTACTGAATATTGGAAGATGGATTTTGCGGATAAATATGATAAGAAACAGCCGCAGGAGGCCTTAGCCGAGCTTTTAAAGGGATCTATAGAAAGGCATCTAATCAGCGATGTGCCGGTAGGTATTTTTTTAAGCGGGGGTATTGACTCGAGCATGTTGTTAGCCCTGGCCCGGATGCTCAACCCGGCTAAAATCAAGACTTTCTCCATGGGTTTTGAGGAATATTCTTTTGATGAATCCAGGTATATCCGCAAGGTATCCGGTTTATTTGAAACGCAGCATTATCATTATACGTTTGGGTGCCGGGATTTGCTGGATTCTCTTCTTTGCGCCGGTTCTTTATTAGATGAACCGCTGGCCGACGCCTCATTTTTCCCTACCTGCCTGTTGTCAAAATTAGCCCGCAGAGAAGTTAAAGCGGTTCTAAGCGGCGACGGGGGTGATGAAATATTCGCCGGATACCCTACCTATCAGGCCCATAAGATAATTAAATACTATAATTGGATACCGCCCGCCTTAAGGGATAATTTAATCAATAGGCTTATTAACAGTTTGCCTGTTTCTTTGCATAATTTTAGTTTTGACTTCAAACTGAAGAAGTTAATTTCTTGCGCAAACCTGCCCCTGGAATTCCGGCATCTTTTCTGGATGGGCTCATTCAGCCATAAAGAAAGGCAAGATTTATATCTACCCGGTTTAGCCGGTTACCTTAGCCAGGATACCTGCCACGGACTGCTCAGCAGCTATCTGGAAGAATTTAAAGGCCAGGACAACTTGGATAAACTGCAATACCTGGATATTAAAACCTATTTACAGGATGATATCCTGGTAAAGGCTGACCGGGCCAGTATGATTAATGCATTAGAGGTGCGCCTTCCATATTTAGACCGTCGGTTGGCCGAATTTATGTTTAGTTTACCGGAAAATTTAAGGTTAAGGAGGTTCAAAACCAAGTATATCTTTAAGCAAACAGCGAGAAAATTTCTTCCTCCGGATATCGTGAATAGGAAGAAAAAAGGTTTTGGGGTCCCGGTGGGTTTTTGGATTAAACGCGGGCTTAAAGATATGATTTTGGAAGTTTTAGCCGAAGAGAGGATCAAAAAAGCCGGCCTTTTTGACTATAAATACATAAATAATATACTTAGCCAGCATATGGAGAATAAGGC
>Ga0265297_10006234_pt1 | contig 17478 bp, 1 predicted proteins | sample Munlanlwell13791_FD_192502 | JGI IMG/M metagenome (GOLD analysis project Ga0265297, IMG submission 192502) | Leachate microbial communities from a municipal landfill in Southern Ontario, Canada - Leachate well 137-91 | ecosystem: Engineered > Solid waste > Landfill > Unclassified | place...
GAGAGATCATATCACCGAAAGAGCCGGCAAAGACGCCTGCGGAGGAATACGATAACCTCAATGATATCATCGATAACAACCCGATAGACGACCAGGAGATATCGGACGGCTCCAAGATGGTCGCCCTCCTCAAGTTCCTCGGTATAGACACCGATATGATGAAGGGCGTCAGGGAGTGGAAGCCGGTCGAGAACGCGCGGGCGATCATGGGTAAGATAAGGGATATGGTGGCCGACTTTATGGACAATCTTGTGGCCATATCTTATAAGAAAGCCGCCGCCCTGGTGTTACTGAGGGAGCTGGCGCCTGTCATAGGACAGAACATGGACGTCGCCATGAAGCTATTGGCCGTCATAAATCCTGAAGTAGCGAATGCGCTCTCCCGTCTCTCCGAGAGGGAGAGGGAGGACTTCCTTGCTGCATTCGCCGCGAAGCCGCTCGATAGATCGAGGAATCTTGATGAACAGGTCCTCGATGCGTTCATCGGCCATATCTTCGGTCTTGCCGAAGGCAAGAACCTCGCCACGGCACGCATATACCTGAACGCGATGACGGCCGCGGTAACGCCCGATAATAAGGATATGGTCCTGAAGATACTCAATTCAAGGATCAATAGTGCCCTGAAAGGCGCAGGCATCTCTGAAGAATTCAACCAGGCGCTCAAAGAGACGGTCGGAGAGATCATATCACCGAAAGAGCCGGCAAAGACGCCTGCGGAGGAATACGATAACCTCAATGATATCATCGATAACAACCCGATAGACGACCAGGAGATATCGGACGGCTCCAAGATGGTCGCCCTACTCAGGTTCCTCGGTATAGACACCGATATGATGAAGGGCGTCAGGGAGTGGAAGCCGGTCAAGAACGCGGTAAGGATACTGGATGAGATAAGGAGGTTGAGCGGAAAGTGGACGCTATTCACCCTAAAGTCGGCCATCGCGGCCGCATTCCTCAGGGACCTGGCCCCGTACGTTAAGCAGAACATGGACGTCGCCATGAAGCTATTGGCCGTCATAAATCCTGAAGTGGCGAACGCGCTATCCCGTCTCTCCGAGAGGGAGAGGGAGGACTTCCTCGCCGCATTCGCCGGGATGATCCTCGATCCTTCAAGAGATATGGGTGAACAGGCGCTCGAAATGTTCATAAATCACGTGCTCGGTATAGCAAAAGATAAAGGCATAGACGACGCTGCGCGCTTCACGGGGATCATACGCGCCCTCACCACCGCCGACAATGCCGAATTGATGCTCAATATAGTGAAGCACTTCGACTGCCAGGACAGGACGCAGGAGACGGTGGTCGCGAATATCATAATGGGGACCCTCGAAGAGACAATGCGCAGGTCGCCCGACAACACCGACGGCGGCAGGATGCACGATATCCTGCGCGATAAGGATGTCAGGGCAGGGGTGAAGCTGATATTGATGCTCAGGTTCCTCGAGATCGAACCGAGCGCTATAAATGCGCAAGGATGGCTCAAGGATAGAGATGAGGTCTCGAAATTGATGGATGATCTCGAACAGTTCATAGCGCTCTTCTCCGAGAGAGAGGACCTGGCGAAGATACTGGCCGCTTTCGCGCTCAGGAACATCGCCAGGATCAATGTCGATCTTGAGGTAAGGGCAAAGCTCCTCCGTATAATCAATCCGGATGTCGTCCGGGCTCTTGAACCGTTCTCGGGCGCGGAGAAGAACGACGTCGTTGACTATATCGCCGCATCTCTCAGTCCTTCGGAAGACCTTGAGGCGCAGGCACGCGATATCTTCATAAATAAGATTCTCGATATGACCGGCATGGCAGAGGATATCTATACAGACACGCATGAAAAATACGCCAGGGCCATAGTCGCGCTCGTTACACCGGAGAATGAAGAGGAGATGATGGACGATATGAAGGCCGCTATGGAAGGCGCATCCGACTTCAAGCTGAAGGTGATAAATGCGGTCATAAGGGACCTGCAGCTCAGGATGATATCAGGCGCATTTATTGACAGGGAAGGCGCGCTCGACGCAATGCTGAGGGATGGCACGATGTCGGGCGAAGATAAGCTCGCGGTTATACTCGATCTTTTCGGCATACGTATTGACGAATTGAACTCCGTACGCGGATGGGATGTGATGGCAGAGGCGGACGGTATGATGACAGATATAAGGTCCGGAGTTTCATCGGGTCTGTCTGTAGAGAAGGCGATAGCCTCCGTACTGTTGAACAGATTGGTCTATTCTCCGCAGGGTGAGCTTGCCGTCAGGTTAAATATGGCCCTGGTGATGCGGCTCATCAGGAAGATCGTATCGCCTGAAGTCGCCAAGGAGATCGATGGGCTCAAGGGCAGGGCGAAGGAAGATTTTGCCGTGACCTTTGCGATGGCATTGGGTAAAGAAGAAGATATTGACGCACAAGCGGCGGATATAATGAGCGCTCTGGCTGGTGCAGCTGTTGCGCCGAGAGAGACGGGTGTGACTGCGCCTGTTGCACCGGAGCCTGCAGCCGTCTCTCTCGGAGAAGAGGCCGGTGAGGTGCTTACAGAAAAGGTGCCGGGGACCGGCAGGACGGTACTGAGCAGTTCCGCGGTCGGGATAGCCGCTGTATGGCTCGTCAACCCGCCGGCCGCTTACACCATAGCCGCGGCCGCGGCAGCGATCTACTTCGGATACAAGATCTACGGGAGCTTCAAGAATAGGGAGGCCGTATCATATCAGACGGCCGATAAAGAACTTGTCAATAACGTATTGAGCGTCCTCGACACCGTCGAATTCGAAGAGAGGGGTGCCTATGACAGGGCCAGAGAGGGCCTCGTAGGACATATATCGATGGCCGGTAAGGGCAGGCTGATCGAAGGTCAGAACGTGACCGTGACGGTAGGAGATATCGGCCGCACCGTTACGTCGGGCGATATAGGAGAGAGGGCGCTCAGGGATATAGCTATGGAGATAGCAAGGGACCTGCCGAATCCAGAGATGGTAATAGGGAATATAGAAGAGGCGCTCAGGGAGTTCAACGGCGCGCTTCCTTACGAGATAGCATTTGCCGTAATGCCGGACGGGACGGTTCAATATTCAACCAGGTCAGATATCAGGTTTGACAACGAAGGCCGCCTCATGCAGATGAGCTGTACGGAGACCGTCCTGCCGGGCGCCAGAGTACTATTCCGCGGCCATACGCATCCGGACGTCGCCGGGACGAAAGGCCAGTTCGCAAAGGATATGGAGAACCTGAACGAAGGCCGGTTCGGTGATATATCGGAGCTTGTCATATTCCAGGGCCAGACGGCCGTCGTCGAACGTCTTGCCAGGACGCCGGCCGCAGCTATCGCCGCTGCATACGGCCCGGCACATATCATCTACCGTTTCGATGCCAGGGATGGGGCATTCATTGAGACTATCGAGGCGCGGCCGCTGGAGATGGTGGAGATACAGGGCGCAGATCTGGCCAAGGAAGGGGCCGGCATCACGGCAGAGATCGCTCCTCCTGTCGCGCCTGTATTCAGCGGGGCCGCCCTTGCGCCTCCGGCCAAGAGGGCAGACCTGATACCGGGCGCGGCATCCCTCTCTTCTTATCTTGATGAGGGCGGTACGGCGGCGCTCGTCGAGCGCATCAGAGAACTTAAGGATAGCGGTGTCATGACAGGCGCCTTCGTAGCCGCGCCTCACATCGACACCCTGGCCGACGAGAACGGCGACCTGCTCAATACTAATACGGGCCTGAAAGAGATCGCAGGTGTGGCAGCTACGAACGGCGACCTCCTGAAGGTCGTTATCCTGGTCGAAGGCGCCCGGGGCTTTGATAGGGCCGTTAAGGCGATAGGGAAGATACCGGCGAACAAAGCGATAACGATCATCGATATAAGCCAGCGGGGCAGCCAGAGCGTCGCGGCGTATGCAGCCCAGGAACTGGGCGGCGGCATACCGTGCAGCAATATAGGTATGAGTTTCACCAATACCCCGGAGAACAGGAAGACGATCGAGAGCGAATTTGGCAGGCACCTCAGGGAGTCGGCGAGCGTAGTCCTCGTCGACAAAGAGGTCCTTGCCTCGGATAAGCCCCAGACGGCGTATCTGGACGTGGTGAACGCCATCAATGCAGCCGTAACGAGGAAGGTCAACTTCCTTGGGCTCCTGAAGGACTCGGGCGATACGGGAGTCATAGACCTTATCAATAAACTTCAGGATATGCTGCATGAAGCGTTCGTATTCAAGATCATTACGGATGTAGGCAGGGAGCTCGCTGACTGGATACGTTCGGTCAACGCAGCCGCCGTTTCAGCATAAAGGTAAAATTCTAACCTGGTTAGAATAGCCGGGTTAGAGAGGAAAGCGGATCATTAGGGGGTGATGATGATGGAAGAGAGGCGAAGATACCCTCGTTACAGAAGATATCTCGAAGTGGCCTACGAAACCGGGGATACGGTAGGTATAAGCTGCGCGACGAACACCTTTGACATAAGCAGGGGCGGCTTATCTATGCCGGTCAATAAGGCGATCAAGCTGGGGAAGAAGATCAACCTAAGGATCAAATTGCCTTATTACGACAAAGAGGTGACGGCTCAGGGCAGGGTCGTTTGGAAAGGACCTGTGCGAAGGACGCTATCCCAGGAAGAGTATGCGGGGATAGAGTTCATGGCCATGGATGACGGCAGCCGATCCGCGTTGGCTCAATATCTCGAGACGATATCTGCTTAACGGGGCGAGAATATTAGGAGTACAAAAATAAAGTTACAATATGTTGCACTTCATATGGTTACAATATCATTAAATCATAAAAAAGTCAAATATCGCTACTTGACAACTATATGCTATATGATATACTCATATGGTTAATGGGAAGTAAAAGTTAGCTTTTAACATAAGGGGTAATCTCCCATGAAGGCTTGGCGGCTTAACGAAGACCATCACTTTTTCTCTCCAGATCCGTCGGAAAAGACGGATATCTCTACGAGAGAAGAGCTGGGCTCAAAGTCCCTGATAATGGACTGGCAGAGCCACCGGAACAGGAAGTGGATCCGGACGGTAGCCCTGATACTCGTAGTGACCTTCGTACACCAGGACCTGGTCTGGGCGCAGGGCGGAACACCCATTTGGTCGAAAGGATCGAATGGGTCTTTTTCTGTTAAGCCGTCCGCTACTCCGGAAAGCACCATAACCGTCCCCAAGGACGTAGCCGTCACCAAAGAGGCCTATACAGGCAAAGACGGCAAGACGATCATCAATATCCAGGATGCCCACGCCTCGTTGACCGCCCAGGAGTCGATATCTTCCATATTAGATTCATTAGTCACTAATTATGATCTAAAATTGGTGGCAATAGAAGGCTCCTCCGGCTATATAGACACCTCTCTCTTAAGAACATTCCCGGATGAAAATATACGTAAAGAGACCGCCGGATATCTTATGGCCAGGGGAAGGATGTCCGCAGGCGAGTTCTTCTCCATAACCTCCGACAGGAATATAGCCCTCTACGGCATCGAAGATAGGCCGCTATACCAGGAGAACGTCGATCAGTTCCGGCAGGTATATGAGATCAACAGATCGCTTGAGGGGGATCTGTCCGGGCTTGACAGGGCGCTCAAAGGCCTGAAGGACAAGATATACACGGACGAGATGAAGGAGCTCGATGCCAACTCCGTCCTCCACAGGGACGGCAAGCTGGCGTTCTCAAAGAGATGGGAGCTCGTAGGGAATATCGCAGCCAAGGTCAACCTTGACTACCGGAAGTACGACAACCTCACAAAGCTTGTCGAATCCCTGAAATTGGAGAAGGAGATCGACTTTCAGAAGGCCAATAAGGAACGCGACGCGCTGATAGACGTATTGAGCAAGGCGCTGCCCAAGCAGGAGCTGGAGGAGCTCGTCCTGAAGTCCTTATCGTTCAAGATGAACAAGATATCCAAGGGTGAATATTACGTCTTCCTCCAGGGCCTTGCCGATAAGAATTACATCTCCCCGGACCCGTACCGCAACCTGATCATATACACCGACTATATAACCCTTTACGAATCTATAGACCTTTTCGCCATATTCGACGAGGTCCAGGCCTTCGAGGACGCCATCAAAGAGCGGCTCTTCACCAACGATTACCAGAGGAGATTACACCGGATATCGAGGTGCGTGAGTTTTACGAAGGACCTTTTTGAGCTTAAACTGGTAGGGGCCGATCTAGAATATCTCGCCGATAACATCGCTACCTGCAACGCCGGGTATATAGCCGGCTTCATCAGGGATGCCTCGTTAAGATACGGCGTAGCCATAGAGGGCAATTATGACCTCTCAAAGATATTCGACTCTATCCCCAGGGCGCTCGACTTCTACCGGACGGCCGACATGCGCAACTCCTCGATGCTCGCCAATACCATAAAGCGCATGGATTCAGAGGGAGCGAGCGTCGCGGCGCTCATCACCGGAGGTTACCACTCCAAGGGGCTCGGTGAGCTGCTGCGCCAGAAGAATACGTCATACCTTGTGATACTCCCGAAGTTCGACGCATCGAAAGGCGAACGCCCGTACGTCGCGATACTGACCAATAAGAGAGAGCCGTATGAAGGGCTCCTGAAGGGCGGGCAGTATTACCTCGCCACGGGAGCTTACTTCGAAGGCGTTAAGCAGGTGACATCTAAAGAGGAGATCACCGCGCTCGGGGCGCGGCTTGCGGACGCGGTCATATATCCTCTTAAGCGTATCATCGTCGAGAGGGCCGGGGAGATGCCGGATGCGGAATTCAGCCGGTTGGTGAAGACGAAGCCCGGCAGGGAGAAGGTGAAGTCGGTGCTTGAGACGTGGATCTCCGCATATGAAGGCCGTTACACAAAGGGCGGCTGGCCGAGAGATGCCGCTCCTATGACGCCGAAAGCGTTCAGGGAACTTCTGTACAACGTCGTCTTCGATGCGACAGGGACGGATATCCTGGCTACGCAGGAAGAGGCAGACCGGCTGAGGGCCATAGAGGAGCGGTTGAAGGCGGTAGAATCGAAGATCTACGAGCGAAGCGAGGAAGGGCAGACAGAAAAGGCGGCAGAGAGATTCATAAGCGGAGTAGCGGGAAATGCGGACAGGATCAGGGCTATCTATGAGGAAAATTTTGAACATTATCCGCAGCGTGCGATAAATCGCGAGAACGTAGAATCGTTCCTCGAAATTATGCTTCGCAGGAAGGGTATCAATGTGAGGATGGAGGATTACCGTTCGAACCGTGTGATAAGCGGCCTGATAGACAGGATAACCGAGGCGGTCAGGCCCCTGCGGCCTTTACAGCCTGCGCCGGCCCCTTTAACGTCCCCCGCCCCGTCCGAGATCGAGGCAGAAGCCGCACAGGCCCTTGAGGAAAGGCGTAAGATCGTAGCGGAAGAAGGCGTCCTTACGGCAGAAGAGGTTGCGTTGCGGGACGAGCTTTATAGCTACAAAGAGAGAGTCGCCGAGAGGCTTATAAGGCATACTGTCGATCATGTCCCTCCCGCTACCACCGCGGCAGAGACGGATAAGTGGCATGGCAGGCTGCCTCAAAATCGGAGAGAATGGCTGGAGTATCTGCTGGATAAAGGACACAGGAGTGTGATCTTTCACATATTCGGCGTATCGGGCATAGAAGAGTTAGACGCCCTGGACACAAGTTTAATGGGCAAAAATTTGATAGACAGGACAGAAGCCATCTTTACGGCGTATGAAGAAGGCCTCCCGGTCATCAGAGAAGCGAGAGGGAAGGTCAGGGAGGTAGAGACAAGATACAGCGACGATCAGAGATTGATGTCTCTGGCAGGCATGGTAGATGAATACGATATGGCATATACCGCAGATGACTTAAGGGCCATGAGGGAAGGCGCGGAAGAGCTATTGCAAACTATCGCCGAAAGGGACAGGAAGCCGGCCGGCCCTCCCGCTCAGGTCCCGTCCGCCTCCGCCGCGCCGTCACCGGAAAGGCCCGGGGCGAGGCCGTACGATGAAGGCAGGGCGCTCGTCGAAGCAGTCCTGGTCGCCTCCGCCGCAGGGCTCATCATATCGTTACCCGGCCCCATAACCCTTGTTATCAACGCCTTATTTGCCGCCGCAGGCATCCCGCCCATACTCAGCGGTACACGGTTAGAGCTTGCCGGTATCGCTGCCGTCATTTTTGTCATATTCAAAGCCATATTCAAGACATGGCAGGCGGCAAAGCGGCTTGCCGTATCGCGGAACATAGCAACGCTCACCCACGTAAAGAGGTTCCTGCAAATCAATGATACGGAGTTTGCAAATGACCCGGATGTCGTGAAGATGATATTCGAGATCGGCATAGATACCCTTCAAAAAAGAGCGGGTGAAAGGGCGCACCGTACCGGCGGGGCGAGTCTTGAGGAGACGAGCGACGGGGATGCTGAGGACCTCATTATCATACAGGATATCCATGGTAACCTGAGGAATTTGAGAAGCATCCTGATCGCGGAAAATATCATAGAGGGGCTCCGGCAGGGCCGCATCCAGCTGGAGATCAGGGGTGATATCATACACCCCGTTTCACCATTGATATCATCGGAAGAGCGCCAGGTCTCGATCCCGTCATTGGCCGCGCTCCTTTTGATCGTCGAATTGCAGGTGAGGTATCCCGGCAGGGTCCACATCAATATAGGGAACCACGAGAATGCGCATGTAAGCCGCGAGGCGATCCATAAAGACGGAAGCGAGAAGGTGTCGGAGTTGGAAGATGCGATAGAGAAAGGGTTCGGGCCTGCTGACGCAGACCTGATCACCGGGAAGATGGCAGATTACATAGAACTGCTGCCGGTCATAACCACGCAGGAGGCGGGCGATAATATAAAGATAGCCGGATTTCACGCCGTCCCGGACGGCGCCCGGATACCGGAGGAATACGATTTCGGGGACATGTTCAGGGCCGGCAGGATGATAGGAAGCCGCGCCGGCGGATCCAGGAATATCCCGCTCTCAACATTCCTTATAGGTGACAATATCGAGAGCTCGCTTCCGGATATGGGGGCCCTCCTCGACCGCATGGGAGGAGAAGGTGAGATCGTTATAGGGACGTGCGGCCATCTGACCACAAGGGACCTGAAGAGTATAAAGGGCAAGGGATTCACTACCATAGGAGATGAAGACGGCGGCGATCCTGCCTTCGTGCTGGCAGGGGACCGGCTGGTCGCAGGCGTCTCCTATAACAGGCCGGCATATCTGAAGATAGGGCTCAGGCATCCTTTCGGGCAAGGCGGTAAACCGGACGTCGCGAACCTCGTCGATTCGGAAGGCGGGTCGGCATTCAAGATAGCCAGAGAAGTTACGGTGCACCATATCTCAATACCCCCGCACGGTGTAAAGAGCTTCTTTACGGCTCTTCTTGTGACGCTCGGGATGGTGTTGGCGAACCCTGCGTCCGGGAACGTTAGCACCATTGCCCCTATCGGCAGCATGACACAGGCGGGCATGGGAGAGGCCGGGCGGCCGGTCGCGGAAGACGTAGAGGCCCTGGAGAAGAGGATGCTGGAGGAGGCGCTCGAGCCGCTTACGATCGAAAAGATGCCCGCAGAGGCGCCCATTGCCGGGCGACCGGAGATCTCATACAGATTGGACCCGGTCTCCGAAGGGATGAGCGTTACGGAGAACCATTACGCTTTCGGAGAGCATATATTTACCAACCAGATAATGTCAGGACAGTGTGTGGGAGTGGTGGTGATGACCGATAAAGGGGCATTCCTGGCACATCTCACCCCTCCGCATCTTGACAAAGAGAATATAAGAGCAGAGGAGGCCGGCCAACCTGCGAGGGACGCAACGCATGATAAGGTGCTGCAGATCGCCGGGGAGCTTGTAAGGCACGGCGTCACAGATCATAAAGATGTCAAGGTATATGTCTTCCATTCCGGCGGCGACCTGATGGTAGACGGCGTAGTACAGCACAACTTTGCCACAGAAGCGAAAGAGTCATTGAGGAAGGTCTTCGGGAAAGTGGTGGCGGTGCCGTTCATACACGAAATGGGCATCACGCTCGTGATCGACAGGGCAGTAAAAGATGACGGGCGGAAAGGGTATGAAGTCAAAGTAATAGGAAGCGATAATGTCTTCGCCGTCAGGAAGGGTTTCTATGATTCCGGTACCGGGGAACTGAAGATGGCGGATCCCGACTTCGGAGATACATTGGATACGCTTAAGCCGCTGGGTATCGTGCTCGCGTTGTCCATAATACTGCTCGGCATAGGGAGCGCCATTGTATATGCGTTTAAGGCCTCCGCCCGTTATCTATATGAGAGGAAGGGGCCGGGCGTTATAAGGAGGACGGCTAGCGACCTGGCTGAGACGGTTCTTATAGGCATCGCCAGCGTGCTCGGTTGGGTGATCGGGAAGGCATGGAAATATACAGGACTTTTTATCGATAGTGTGCTCAGGAGACAGGCGGTATCACGCGGACGCGAAGACGACGATAGATCCAGGAAGTACAAGAGCATATGGAGTGCAGGCCTTGCGGCGGCCATGACGTCCGCGGCCGCGTTATTGACAGGTGATGCGTTCCACCATATCCCGGAGATCACACTGGGTATAATGGCCGCGATATTCGCCCTGCAGGCAGCAGGATTCATATATTCATATCTTAACCCGGCGAAAGACCTTGACCCGTCCATACGCGATAAGGCGACCCCTTTCACGTCATTCACCGAAGGCGCCTCCACAAAAGACGGCTCGATCAGGGTGAACTCGCGCCTTCCATATATCTTTCAGAGATGGTTCTACTCGCACGAGGTAATGCATAATAGATTGGAAAGATACGGCATAAAGAACGCTTTCCTGTCGGAATTCCTGATGCTGTTCATCTTTGACATGCCGCTTCTTCTGGCGACTCTATTAAGGTCCGGGGCAGGGCCGGCGATATATCCGCCGGAGACGATCGCGGATGTAAAGCGGATCGAAAGTGTTTACGCTCGGGCCATGCCGTACGCACACCAGGATTACCAGACGGCCGCAGCAATGCACCTGGCAGGCGAAGGGAATAATAACGCCGAGATAAAGTGCGGCGGCGGTAAGACGAAGGTCGGCGTCATAGCGACCGCCCTGGAGCTCTTAAGGATAAAGAGGAGCGGTTCCACCGACGCCATAATACGGACCACTACACACGATTCGCTTTCTGAGAAAGACGCTGAGGAAGGGGCGATAGTATATTCAATATTGGGGCAGGAGCTCTTCGGCACCCCCTTCACCGCATCATTGATAATAAAAGGTAAGGACGGCCGGGACGAGGCGTACGAGTTCGTCGTGAAGGACGGCAGGGCCGCGAAGGTCAGAGTCGACATAGATGACGCCTTCACAAGAGACGTGGTCTATCTCCTGGTCGATAAGGGTATCCACAGGACGGAGGCCGAGTCCCTCCTCGATGATAAGGAGGCCTTCATGGCGCGCAGCTGGCACTGGCTTGCCGATGAAGGAGATGTCGCATTCTATTTCGACGCGAGCAACACCTATCTCATATCCGGCGGTGCAAGGGCCGATGCAGCTACGCGTAACGTTTTCAGGGTGAGCGTCGAAGAGGCGGTAAAGGCCCTCTATGACGTGACGAGGGACGGGAAGACGCATAAGCCCGTCTCTAAAAATTGCATCGTAGATGACAGCCAGAGGACCATATCTTTCAACAGGTGGGCGCGCGAAGAGTTCCTGAAGAGGCTTGGAGATGTACTGGGTGAAGAAGAGGTCAGGGCGAGCAGGGAGTTATTGCTGAGATTCTCCGAGGAGGCCCTCCAGGCACACCTCTATTATGAGGCCGGGAAGAACTATGAGGTAAGGGGCGGAGAGGTCGTCCTGGTAAGCGAGGACGAGGGAAGCCTGCAGCCGGGCAGGGAGCTGAGCGGCGGGCTGCAGAACGCCATCAGGGCAAAGGAAGGGGTCGCCCTGAAAGATGAAACGCTCCCGCAGGCCCAGATGCCTCTCCATGTATATCTCGGGCTTAATAATATCCACGGAGGGCAGCTCATAAAGAAGTTCGGGATAATGACCGGGACGATGCCGCGCGGTATAGATGAGATATACGGGACCTCCACCAGGACCTTCCAGCCGGATATAGAGCTTGAGAAGAAAGACCATCGGCCCGTCATGTCGTCCACAAAGGAGAAGAAGAGGGCATTATATTCAAAGGAGATACAGAAAGAGCTGGAGTCGGCCCAGGCGGTTATAGTCCATTGCGCATCAGAGAACGATGAAGCCGAGTCTATCATGGCCCTCGCCGCGGCCTACGGCTGGGCGAAGACAGGCGCCACGCCCCGCGAGACGGTCGATAATGCCAGGTCTTATCTGCGTGACAATAAACGCATCAATATAGAGGGAGTCACCATCAGGTCCACGGAGGGCGGTGACCTCGATAAGATCAGGCAGATCGTAAAAGAGAGGGCCGGGCGTCCGCGGACCGTAACATTCATCACCAACCTCGGGTCACGAGGGCTCGATTACCAGATCACGCAAGCCGTTAATGAGACGGCCGGAGAGGCGAGGATCAGTTTCACCGGGATATCGACATTCTTCTCTCCTTATATGGCCCTTTACCAGCAGTTCGGCGGCAGGATAGGACGGCCGGTGTGGGTGGAGGACGAAAAGGGCGGTCACCTCGAACCGACCCCGGGCACCCTGAAGGCGTTCTGGAGTTTAGAGGACGAGACGTTCGTGCAGTATGAACATTTTGAGAGGATGGCCCTCAACGCGCTGGCAAGAAAGGTGAAAGCGATAGAGGAGAGAGGCGGCGTCGCGGAGATGGACGACCCGGGCCTCGATATACGGGATACCACGGACCCCGGAACAGGCAGGGTGATAATAAGGCGCCGGACACTGAGCAACCTGGCAAAGAAGATAGAGGATAACCTCATAGAGACCTTCCAGCAGCAGAAGAAGGTGGACGCGCTCCTCTTTTCAGAGACAGCCATAACTCTAAGGGACGGGACGACCCTTAGAGAGAGCATATGGAATGCGTATACGAATATGCTTCGCCGGCTCAAGAGAGGCGGGTTTATAAGCGCCCTCTTCGATACGGAGAGCGAACTTGGCGCGTCCCTCAGCCGTGCCCTAAGGGAGAAGGCGGATGCCATATCGGCCCACATCGCTCAATACGGCACACGCAATGAAAAGATAGCAGAGCTGATAAAGTCATTCGATGAAGGTATAAGTGAGGACCGGAAAGGTTTCGGCCTTAAGGTGAGTTATGATATTGCAGGAGAACTGGCGGATGCCGGGGACGTATCTTTTGCCGTACAGAAGTTCATTAAAGATTTTGTCGCCCGGTCCACGCTCGAGACGCTGTCGCAGAGGTGGGGCGGGTATCTACTGGAGATGGAGGATTACAGGAATAAGCTTAGAAGGTCCGCATGGGCCCAGCAGGCCTCCCAGGTGAATGCGCTCCTGGGGCAGGCGAAGGTCGCGCGGGAGCAATTCAAGGGTGTCCTGGCCGCAACCGAAAAAGAGGCGGCCGATATATGTATAGGCATGATACTCTACGGTAAGAGCGAGATAGCGAAAGAGGTAGCCAGGGAGGGCCTTCCTCTTATAAGGGCTCCCGATATAGCCGCGACCGTATCCGGTTTCGCGTGGAAGAGCGTCTTAATATCCGCAGTCACATACATAACATATCAATTATCGGTTGCCGTATTCAGCTTCTTCTCATTCCTGCCCAAGATGTCGGGTCAGGCAGGCGGAGAGGGCCTGGCAAATATAGCAGGTATATTCGATCATATACCCGGTACGATCTCGGCCCTGCCTCCCGAAATATCCATCCTGCTCGCAGGCGTCATGTCGCTTCTCCTGGTGGCGCTTCTGCCCATAATAAGGAAGATACAGGCCAAAGATATCTCAGGCCAGGAGATAGAGCTTGCGAAAGAAGAGTATGCGATAAAGGGAAGTGCCGTTACCGTAGGCATCAGGTACCTCCTGAACAGCAAGGTCATGTCAGCGGTCAATATGCTGGCGCCGATGGCGTCGCTCCTCCTCATCTTTAGTCATGTCGTATCCGCGGGAGGCGCATCGCCGGCCATGGCGGTGTTGAGCACGGTCCTCCCCGGCGTGGCGAGCCCGCTCCTGACGCTGGCGCTCGTGTCGGCGGTCATAGGGCTGGTATCGTACGCGCTGACGATCATGATCAATTTCTCGAATATAAAGAGGCCGCATGCGACGGAATCTAAGCCGGCAAAAGAGGGGTTCGGGGCCTTCATACACGGCCTCGCTACTATAATCGTCTCGGCCGGCATCTACACCACGCTCGGTATGAGCGCGCTGGGTATAGGCGCCATGGCAGCGGTAGCCGTCATCACGGCAGGATACTTTACGTACGCGGTAAAGGTAGGCAAGCGGGAGGCGGAGGCGCCGCACGTCGTCGGTTACGTATCTGCGGGGGCGGCATTCTATCTGTTGTCCCAGTACCTGGCGCCTTTATACGCCGCCCATCCGATCTTCATAGCGGTGACCGGCATCCTTGGCGGCCTCATCATGGCCGTCGGCGGCATAAAACAGATAGCAGGCCAGGCGAAACTGCTAAAGGATTCGTTCAGGCCTCTCACGGGCGGGGCGCACAGGAAGACGTTCCTCGACAAGGCCTCGGTCATTTCGGACTATCTCTTCAAGAGCAACATCTTCACATTGAACGGCGTGATAATCGCCGTATTGGCGGGGGCCGCGGCTATAGGGGCCTTTTACGGGCTTCTGCCGGTTGTCGACACAACGAACGTGGCCTACTATCAATATGCGGCGCTGTTGGTCGCGGCCATGGTCATCGTGCTGGCCAGGGTGATGTCTTCGTCGAACGCGCTGAGCCGGGCCGTCGAAAGAGGCTTCAGGCCGAAGAACGTCGTCCGCGCCACCGGGTTCCTCATGACGGCCTCTATAGCGACCGGGAACGTATCTGCCAGCGCGGCTGTGGCATCGCAGGTCCAGGGCACCGCGGCCATGAAGGAGAGGGCCGGCGCCGCACAGCCCGCGGGTCTGAGAGAGGCCGTTGAAACGGGTGTGGCAAAGGCGTTGCACGGGGTACCCGCCCCGGCCGAAAAGGCGGCTCCGGCGCCTGAACGGACCGCCCTGCGGACCCAGAAATCGTCGGGCAATTTCCAGATCGTAAGAGAGGTCGGCCCCGGCGGCGATATAATACATACGTATGTGCGTAAATTCGTCAATAATACATGGATAACCGATATACAGATGGACCCGGACGGCACCGTGACCCTGTACGAATATGACGGCATCACATTCGCAGGCGCCGTCAAGTATTACACGAACGGGGATAAGGAGGAACTGAACGACCGGTGGCAGGTCACGGAAAAGACCGCCTCCGCAACCGACTTCAAAAAAGGCGCCAACCTCCCATGGCAGAATTACGGACGCGATATAGGATCGACAGTCCCGGGGATGGGATTCAGCTCGGGCGATAACGAGGAATTCCTGATCGACTCCCTGAGGCCTTTTGCGGGACAGACCGTGAGGCTGAACCTCTTCACCGATCTCAGGGATTGTATCGATTTTTCAGATCCTGACTCTTTGCGGTTTTACAATGCGGATAAGGTCTTTGCCGATATGGATACGCTCCTCGAAGCGGCAGGCATATGCGGCGTCAAACTCGATATAGTCCTTTTCGATTACTGGATCGCCTACGGGCCCGGTTCAGGCGATACCGGCCACCCTGAGGCGATAAAGGACCCAGGGCTGAGAGGGCAGGTCGTGGCTCTCATGAGCAGCGTAATAAGCCGGTATGCCGATGATCCCCAGATAAATTCGTATGAGGTGATGAACGAGCAATATTATGGGACCGATGCTTCCCCGTGGGGCAACCAGCACCCGACCGATCCCGTGATGTCCACGGTCACAGTAGGCGAGATGGCGACGTTCCTCACGGACTTCATATACATGATACGCATCAATGACCCGGGTAAGCCCATAATGATCTGCTTTGCCAACAGGAACGATGTGACGAGCGGGAACTGGACCGCATTCATCGACGGCTCGGGAGATGACGACGCCGATATGATCGATTACCACTACTGGGCGAAGGATAACTACTACAGCTTCGATAACCTGTCCGGTCCGGCGAGCGATCCCATATTCATGGGAAAGCCGGTCACCATAGGAGAGATAGACCCGCAATATTATAATGTCGGCCTAGACCCGGATTTCACCGGGCGGCTCGATGCCGTATACGGCGGCGGCAATGCCGCAGGGTACTTCTGGCAGGGGGACGGTTTTACTACGCCCATAACGCCCGAAGACCTGGCGCGTTTCCAGGATTGGTACAGGGGCGTCAGATATACCTATTACCTCCCGAGCGGGAACGTCATGACCGCCACATATTCGGACGGCAACGTCTATGAATATCAGGATAACGACTATGACAGGAGCGACCATTTTGGCAGGATGTATCTCCACACCCTGCCCAGCGGTATCTATTTCCGCCAGTCGGAGTTTATAGCCAACCACGATTCCATCCTGAGACAGGATAAGTACTTCGCGGACGGCACATTCGGCGGTCACTCGATATTCACCTACTATTCGAACGGCCCCGTAGAGACGCGCACCAATTATAACGCCGACGGCAGCCTTGTAGATTCCTACAGGATAATAGAATATTACTCAGACGGTTCGATAAAGAGACAGGAGAAGTATAATGCCGCCGGGGTGAAGGTTGCCACCTACCTCATTGACGAATACTATGCAGAGACGTTCGGCCAGGAGAAACTCGTATTCAGGCAGACCGAATACGACGGGGCAGGCCGGTTCGTCTTCAGTTCAGACCTCTATTATTATACAGGGACGAATCTCGTCGAAAGGGAAGATCTCTATTCACAGAGCGGCGCATACCAGGGTCGCTTCGCCTACGAGTACTTCCAGGGCACCGATACCATCAGCAGGAAGACGCGTTACGATGCCGCCGGGAATCCGGTGGCGGTGTATACATATGACCGGCTGTCGCGGCTCATAAGGGAGACGAACGCCGACGGTTCGTATAAGGAGTTCGAATATTACGGGACCACATCGGCTAGACATTATGTGAGGGAATATGATGAAGGCGGCATACTCCGGATAACATACGAGTATGATACATCGGATCGTCTCATCACGGAAAGGCATACCGACGGTTCATATAAGGAGTTCGAGTATTATACCGGAACGCCGATACGGAGCGTCATGAGGGAATATGATACGAACGGTCTATTGGCCGCCACCTACACCTATGAGAATACTATAGCCAACCGTCTCCTCACCGAACTCCGCGTCACCGCGAACTCCAACGGCGAGATATACTTCGTATACACCTACGACCAGGCCGGTAATGTCACCAAGAAGGCCTACAGCGACCAGGCCGGTACGGACCTCGTGGCCACCTACACATATAAAGCCGCTGACCCGGAGAGGGTAGCGACGATACTCCTTGCCGAGGCCAACTCAGACGGCGAGATCTACTTCGTATATACCTACGATGACGTTAACCATACCATAACGAAGAAGGCGTATAAGGACGCCTCGGGCACGATCTTAAGAGCCACCTACTACTACA
>Ga0265297_10006235_pt1 | contig 17477 bp, 14 predicted proteins | sample Munlanlwell13791_FD_192502 | JGI IMG/M metagenome (GOLD analysis project Ga0265297, IMG submission 192502) | Leachate microbial communities from a municipal landfill in Southern Ontario, Canada - Leachate well 137-91 | ecosystem: Engineered > Solid waste > Landfill > Unclassified | place...
TAGCCAATCGCCGCCTCGATGGCGAGGCCGAGCGCGGCGAGCGCCAGATGATCCGCCAGAGCGTCGAGCAAAAGTCAGCGGCCGTAGAGACCGGTGAGGCTCGCCTTGGCGAGGACGTTCTGATTGACGATGAAGCCGACGAGCGACGCCGTCGCGCCCTCGGGCGCCTCCACCTTCTCGACGCCGAGCGCGTAGATGGTGAAGACATAACGATGCGGCGGATCGCCGACCGGCGGGCAGGGTCCGCCCCAGTGGGAAAAGCCGTAGTCGCTTCGAATTTGCTTCGCGCCCGCCGGCAGGCCGGCGCCGTCCGCCGTTCCGGCGCCCTGCTTCAGTGAGCGCGCCGAGGCCGGAATATCGACGACGAGCCAATGCCAGAAGCCGGCGCCGCCGGTCGGCGCATCCGGATCATGGCAAAAGAGCGCAAAGCTCTTCGTCCCCGCCGGCGGCTCGCTCCAATTCAGCTCCGGCGAGACATTGTCGCCCGTCCCGCCGAAGTCGTTGAAAACGAATTTGCGGTCGATGGTCGCGCCCTCGGCGATATCGGGGCTCGCGAGCGCGAAACCGCCGCCCGCGGCCTCCGCCGGCGCGAGGACGATCTGGAAATCGAGAAGATTGCGCATTTTGGCCCCCTGTCTCGTGGATGACGACGGCGTGGTTCGCCCGCCGTCTTCTAGTCCAACTCGCGCGCAGTGTCGCGAGGGGACAATGCGGTTTATGTGTCGGCCATGACAGACGCGCCGAACAAACCGCCGCTGCGCCGCGGCTGGACCACGGGCGCCTGCGCCACGGCGGCGGCGCGGGCGGCTTTTTCCGCGCTCGTCACCGGCCGCGAGCCGCCCGATCCTGTCGAGATCGGCCTGCCGGGCGGCCGCCGCGTCGCCTTCGCCCTCGCCGAATTCACGCGGCGGGAAGACTATGCCGAGGCCGGCGTGGTGAAGGACGCCGGCGACGATCCGGACGTCACCCATGGCGCGCTGATCCGCGCGCGGGTGCGGCGGGCGGCGGCGGGAGCCGGAGTGAGCTTTGCGGCCGGCCCCGGCGTCGGCATGGTGACGCGCCCCGGCCTGCCGCTGCCGCCCGGCGAGCCGGCCATAAATCCGGTCCCCCGCGCCATGATGCGCCAAGCGATCGCAGAGGCCGCCGCCGAGCTCGGCGCGACGCCGGACGCCAGAATCGAAATTTCCGTCGACAAGGGCGAGGAGCTCGCCCGCTCGACGCTCAACGGGAGGCTCGGCATAATCGGCGGGCTCTCCATTCTCGGCACGACGGGAATCGTCGTGCCCTATTCCTGCTCCGCCTGGATCGACGCCATCCATCGAGGCGTGGACGTCGCCCGCGCCGGCGGCCTCGCGCATATCGCCGCGACCACCGGATCCACCTCGGAAGAGGCCGTGCGCGAGCTCTACGGCCTGCCGGAGGCGGCGCTGATCGAAATGGGGGATTTCGCCGGCGGGCTGCTGAAATATCTGCGCACGCATCCGGTTCCGCTCGTGACGATCGCCGGCGGCTTCGCCAAGCTGACCAAGCTCGCGCAAGGGCGCCTCGATCTCCATTCCGGCCGCTCCTCCGTCGATCTCGCCGATCTCGCGACGATTGCGCGCGAAGCCGGGGCCGAAGAGGCGGTCTGCGAAGCGATTCGCAACGCCAATAGCGCGCTCGAGGCGCTGGCGAGCGCGCGCGCCGCCGGACTGGACCTTGCTTCGCCGATCGCGCATCGGGCGTGGGAGACCGCCGCCGGCGTTCTCGCAAATGCGGCAATCAGGCTCGAGATTATCGTCGTCGGCCGCGACGGCGCCATACTCGCGCGCTCTTCCTGCCGGCCCGCGATTCGCGCAGAGGACGAAGCCGAGTGAGAGTGAACAAGTGAACAAGCCCGCTTTCGGATTTTCGCGCGCCGATCTCTCCCGCGGCGAAATTCTGACGATCATGGTCGGGCTCGGCCTCGCCATGCTGCTCTCGGCGCTCGACCAGACGATCGTCGCCACCGCGCTGCCGACGATCGGCCAGGACTTGGGCGATTTCGCCCATCTGCCCTGGATCGTCACCGCCTATCTCATCGCCGCCACCACGGTGACGCCGCTCTATGGCAAGCTCGCCGATATTCACGGCGTGCGGGTGATGCTGCTCATCGGCATTTTCACCTTCGTGCTCGGCTCGATCTTCTGCGCGCTGTCGCCGAGCCTCACGGCGCTGATCGTCGCCCGCGCCGTGCAGGGCATGGGCGGCGGCGGGCTCATCGCGCTGGCGCAGACGATCATCGCCGATCTCGTCAGCGTGCGCGAGCGCGGCCGCGCGCTCAGCTATTTGTCCATCGTCTTCGCCGGCGCCAGCGTCGGCGGCCCGATCCTCGGCGGCCTGTTCGCCGAATATCTGCATTGGTCGCTGATCTTCTGGATCAATCTGCCGCTCGGCCTCGCCGCTTTCTTCATGACCTATTTCAAGCTGGGGCGGCTGCCGCTGCGCCGCCATCCGCATCGCGTCGATCTCCTCGGCGCGGCGCTGCTGGTCATCGCCTCGATCGCCTCGCTGCTGGCGCTCTCCTGGGGCGGCGTGCGCTATCCCTGGAGCTCGGCGCCCATTCTCGCTCTGCTCGCCGCGGCGCTCGCCGGCTGGACGGTCTTCGCCTGGCGCAACAAGACGGCCGAGGAGCCGCTCATCCCGCTCGCCGTGCTCGCCGACGACGTTATTCGCAACGCCATTCTCTCCGGCGGCTTCGGCCTCGGGACCTTCGTCGCGCTGACCATGTTCATGCCGATCTATTTCGAGGGCGCGCTGCGGCTTTCGGCCGATGAGTCCGGCCTCGCGCTGATCCCGCTCACCGTGGCGACGGTGACGGGCGCCGCGATCTCCGGAAGGCTGCTCAGCCGCGTGCGCCACTACAAGGCCGCGCCGCTCGCCGCGCTCGCCGCGGCCTTCGTCTCTTTGCTCGCGGCGCGGCAATTTGTCGCCGACCTGCCGCTCGCGGCGCTGGACGCGCTGCTGGCGATCGTCGGCCTCGGCGTCGGAGCCATGCTGCCGGTGACGACCGTCTGCGTGCAGAGCGCGGCGCCGGGGCATGATCTCGGCACGGCGACGGCGGTGATGCAATTCTCGCGGCAGCTCGGAGCCGCGCTGATCGTCGCGGTGATGGGCGCGATCGTCATCGGCGCGGGCCATGGCGCGCTCGTGGCGCAAGCGGCGACCGACGCCGATGTCGAGGCGCTGCGCGAGACCTTTCGCGCCGCCTTTCTCGTCGGCGCGTTCTTCATCGCTCTGTGCTTCTTCTTTCTCGCGCGGATGGAAGAGCGGAATTTGCACGGCGAGGGGTGAGCCTCCTCACCCGTCATGCGTATATTGCGCGCCGAGCAGCATCCCCGAAAAGCCGCCGGGCGCGCTCGCCGGATAGGCCGGATGCACCGCCACGGAGAGTCGCAGCGCCGCCCATTCCGCGAGTCCCACCGTCGGGATCGCGACGTCGCCGCGCTGATATTGCGCCAGCAGCGTCCGCGCCACTTGCTCCGCTTGCGCATAAATGCCGGGGCCCGCCCAGCGCGGCTTGGGCAGGCCGGTCATGCGGCAATAGAGCGCCGAGCAGACATAGGCCGAGGCCTCCTCCGCATTGCCGTCGATCCCCGTGCGCAGCAGATCATAGGCGCAATGCAGGCTTTCATGCACGACGAAGCTGCCGTCGAGACGCCCCGCGGTCGAGCGCACCTCGAGCGTATTTGCCGCCACCGCCGTCCCGTCGGCGCGGGTGCGCGCGACGTCGTTATATTGCGCGGCGACTCCGGCCGCGAGATCGGTGGGAACGGCGACACTTACCGCGCCGGCGCGGATCGCGCGCGAGACGCGATGAAAGGTCTGCGGCGCGATCGTCACATTGCTCCCCGCGATCGGAAATCGAAACCGAATGCGCGCGACAGTGGAGCCTTCGAGAATCGCGATGACGTGAGATCTCAGCGACATATTGTCCCCCTTCTCGAATGACGAGCTGAACAATTCGGGCCGCCGACTGAAATTCACGAAAGTCGGGAGACCGATGGCGTCAATTTGACAGCGCGCGGCCATCGGGGTTGTGCGTCGGCGCACTTCGCAAAGGCTCTCGCGGAGCCGTTTCCAAGAGAGAGGGACGCGGGACCGAGAGGCGCGGCTCCGCCCCTCGGCCCCTGCTTTTCCTCAGCTGTTCCGCCGCGCGGCGGTGTGGATGAGCGTGCCCACATGCTCGCCGCGCAGAGCGGCGGTGAGCCGGCCGGGGACGAGGCCGTTCACGATCTGCACATGCTCGATGTGACGCGCCGTCGCCATCACCTCGAGCATTGCGCGGTCGAAAGGCAAAGTTCCCTTGTGCTCGGCGAGCTCGGCGGCGCTCGTCTCGCGGATGAGCTGCGCCTTGTCGCCGTCGGGGCCGTTGGGATCGCAGCTATAGACGCCGTCCACATCCTCGACGATGGTGAGGCCGGCCGCCCCATAGGCGTCGGCAAGCAGGAAGGCGCCCGTGTCGGCGCGATGCGCCGGAATGCGCGAGCCGGGGAACTCATGGTGGTGATAGGGCGGAAAGGCGCTCCCCACCAGGGCGCGGGTCGCGCTCAGATGGACCGCGAGCTGATTGGCGATCGTGGGATGCTCGATGTAGGAGACGCCCTCCGGCGCGAGCAGCGATGCGAGAATATGGCCATTCTGCCCGGCCTCGCTCGCGGCGAGCGGCGCGAGCGAGCCGACCGGCAGGCCGAGATCGAGGCCGACGCCGTAGAGGTGGCGCGCGCGCACGCCGGCGCCGGTGAGGAACAGCAGGCGATGCTCGGGCATCAGCCTTCTGATCTCCTCCACCAGCGGCAGGATCGCCTCGGCGCCGCGATCCATGATCGAGCGGCCGCCGATCTTCACCACCTGCAGCCAGGGCAGGACGCGAATCGGCCGCTTGCCGGCGACGGGGCGGGTGAGCTCGGGGTCGAGAAGCGTCTGCCGCGCGAGCGGAGACGCGACATGCTTGATGTTGTAATCATGAGTCATGGTCGTAGCTCTCGGCTCGCGGTAATGATGGTGCCGACATGCTCTCCGCAAAGAGCGCGGGTCAGATTGCCGGGGACGAGGCCGTTGACGACCTGCACCTCTTTGATGTGACGCGCCGACTTCATGAGATCGAGCAGCGGGAATTCGAGAATCGAATCCTGCAGACCGCGATCCTTCATCTCGTCGACAGAAATCTTCGGGATGAATGTCGCGTTCTTGTCGGTCTTGGGATTGGCGGTATAGAGGCCCTGCTCGTCCTTGACGAAGATCATCGCCTTGCAGCCGAATTGCTCGGCGACGAGGAAACAGCCGGCGTCGGTGCGATAGGGCGGAATGACGCCCTCGGCCGCCGGACGCATCCACAGATTGTAAGGCGGCATGCCGCTGAACACGACGGCGTTCACCTCCTCGAGATAGAGCGGCACCGCCGAGAGGCCGGCGTTGCCGACGGCGGAAATTCCGTGCTTGGCGAGAAGCTGCCCGAGCATCGCCGCATTCTGATCGGCGACCGAGGCGCCGAGCTGCGAGAGCACGCCCGCCGGCAGGCCGACTCCCGCCGCGATGGAATAGAGATGCCGCGCGCGCGTGCCCGCGCCCGTGCCGATCAGCATCTGATGCTGCTTGCGCGCGTTCACGATCTCGTCCACCAGCGGATAGACCGCCGAGCGGCCGCGATCGATGATGCTCTGACCGCCGATCTTTATGACCGACGCATCCGGGAGGATGCGAAAATCCTCGGCCCTGTCGGTCGCCGCCAGAAGGTCCGCGTCGGTGAGCGACCGCTGCATGAGGATCGCCTCGAGCTCCGCTGTCGTATGGGCCATATAAACGCCTTTCGTCGTGTCGCTTTATGTCAACGCTGTGACGCTGTTGGTAGAACTCGCCGGGCCGGCTCGCAATATGCGAAAAAGTGCGGCGCCGCCGGGAAAGCCGCGTAAATTGCGCTCCTTTTGCCTCGCGGGAAAAAACGCCGAAAAACGCGCAGGCCGGCACAAGGGCGCGGCATGGTCGGTGTGGCTGGCGCGACAAAGTCGCGCGATGCTCGTTTTCGCCCCTGCGGCGCCAGCGCTCATGAAATGTCTATTTCGCCGAGACGCCCGCCGACGGTTTTGCTTCCTCGAAGCTCGCCGGTCCAAAGCGCGGACGCGAGAAAGCCGCGCCCCGCGTTTCGCTCGAACAAAAACTCGCGCCAAATAAAAATCAGACCAGCCGTCGATCCGAAAGGATCGGAGACTGGTCCGAGAACGCGGCCGCATGGATGGTCGAAGGAAGGTTTCGGCTCAGAAGCCCACGCCCACCAGCACGAAGCGGGGGCAGGTGATCACTTCGCAGCGCCGCGGGGCGGGACGCAGCGCCTCCTCCGGCGCGGGCAGGATCGGCGCATGCGCCACGATGCGGCGCGGCGGAGTCGATCGAAGCGCGAGCGCGCCCGGCCGCTGCGCAATGTGGCGGGCCTTCTGATGAATGGCCGGCCGTGTGGCGAGGGAACGGTCCACGATGGGAGGAAGCGGAGCCGCCTCGACGACCGGAACGGGCTTGGAGGCGCCGACCTCGAGCTGGGCGACGGAGACGCGAGTCAAATCCGCCGTCGTCGCGGCGGGCGATTCGAGCGCCTGGGCGGAAAAGGAAATGCACGTCGCGAATATCGCCGCAGCAAGCCGCATGGCGTCATCCTTTCGTCTTTGAAGTCGTCGCCTCGGGCGATCCCACCCGGACCATCGAAATCCGATAAATCGGCACATGCGCGCGAAACCACGCCGACATTACGACGCCGGAAACCCTTTCGAAAGCGTTCACACGCTTCAATATCGGCCACATTAGACGATTTCGGCCGCCTTGGCCAGCGCCGGCCGCCCGCTCAACTGGGGAATCGGGTGAAGGTTTCCTCATCCTGAGGAGCGGCCGAAGGCCGCGTCTCGAAGGACGAGGAAACCTTCATTTCCGCCATCTGGAGCTTCCCCTCGTGCTTCGAGACGGCCCCTTCGGGGCCTCCTCAGCATGAGGGGAAGGACTATTGTCCTTCACCCGATCGTCCTGGCCCGCTCAATCCTCGGGGCCGAGCAAAAGCACGCGCAAGACGCCGGAGGGTCGGAAGTCGGCGGCGCGCATCTCGAAGGCGGTGGGCGAGAGTTTCTTCAGATCGGCGAGACAGAAGCTCACGAGCCGCGTCGGTTTTCCCTTGTCCACGACGAGGCGGAATTGGCGCGCCGGCGTCGAGGGCGCGCCGGCGCCGAGATCGAAAGAAATACGCCGCTCCCGGAGATCGGCGACATTGGCCTCCGGAAAAATACGCATCGCCGGCTGTTTTTTTGCGGCGTCGGTCGCGACGGGCTCCGGCGCGGCGCCGTCAGAGGGAGGAGCGACGATCTCCTGCGCCGCCGCGCGACGCGCCGCGGCGGCGGAGACCATCTTGTCCACGCCGGCCAGAAAGCTGCGATCGAGGCAGTAATCGGCGCGGCGGCGCTCCACCTCCTGCGCCAGCTGCTTGGACGAGCGCAGCGGCTCACGCAGCACGGTGTCGCGGGCGACGCCGACGCTCGAGCGAAAGCGAAACTCCACCAGCGCGCTCTGGCCCGGCGCGAGCTCCAGCGCGCGCGACGCCGAGGCGCGAACCGACCAGCGCGGCGAATAGATCGCGTTTCCCGCCTGATCGGTCCCATTCTCGACGATGATTCCGTCCTTTGCGAGCCTGCCCCGCGCATCCGCCGGCAGAGCGGCGAGCTTGTCGTGAAAGAAGCCGACCGGAACGAGCGGAAGTCCGCCGCGCCGCAGCGCCGCGGTGACGTCCCTGCCGTCGACGACGGCGCTCTGCGTGACGGAGAGCGGAGCGGGCTTATGATCGATCGTGGCGGCGAGGCCGATGTAATTCGTCGGATCCGAGCCCGGAATGGACCAGAGCGCGTCTGGATCGGAAAAATCGATCTCGGGAAGCGGAAAGGTCAGCGTCGTCCGCACAGGCGCCGATGTCGGATTGGCGATCCGATATTTGAGCGAAATATTCTGTGGCCCGAGCGCGAGCTCCATCGACTCGACTCCGAGCCCCGCCGCCTCGAGGCTCGCGAGCTCCGGCCCGCGATGGAGGAGCTCCTGCAACGTTTCCTCCGCTCGCGCCGGGCAGGAGCCCAGCGCGAAGACCGCCGCCGCCACTCTCACGCTGCGCAGGAAGAAAAAACGCATCGACGAAAGCCTTTCATTGCGCGTCGTCGCGCCGCCGCGACGCCCGAAACGCGGGGGAGAATATCGTCTCCCGCGCGAAAGCGATATGGGCGCGCGCACAGCGCGGTTGACCTCGGCGGGCTATCGAATAGGCTGACAGTCCTTATTCGAAATCATTGGAGGAGCGGACATATGGGACGGCCGGCTGCGCGCGTGAGCGATCCCGTGGCCCATCCGCTGCCGCCGGTGCTGACGCCCGGCCCCGGCAGCTTCAATGTGTTCATCGGCAAATTGCCGGCCTGGCGCGGCGTCGGCGGCGCGGCCGCGGCGGCCATTCAATCCGCGAAAGCCATATCCGACGCGGCGATCCAGACCGCGGAGGCGGCGACGCTCGCCGCCGCCGGCACGCCGGGCGCCCCCGCCGCCAAGGCCGCCGAGGAGGCGACCAAGGCCGCGGCGGCCGCCAGCATGGGCTCGATGATCAGCGGAGCCGCCGGCGGCGCCGATATTCATATGTGCGCGACGCCGCTGCCGATCCCGCCGCATGGGCCGGGCGTCGTGGTGGACGGCTCCACCTCGGTCTTCATCAACGGCCTGCCCGCCTGCCGGCAGGGCGACACGATCGTCGAGGCCGTCGGCCCGCCGAACAAGATCGTCATGGGCTGCCCGACGGTGTTCATCGGCGACGGCGGGGCTGCGGGGTTTTCGAACGGAGGCTTCGCCGGCAAACCCGGCGGCGGCGGCGCGAACGCCTCGGGTCCGGGCGCCCAGAGCGGCGGAGCGGGCAATAGCGCCGCGGCGAGCCCGATGCCGACCAAGCCCTACGCGAAAGCATCGGATGCGCCGGCGAGGATCACATTGCCGGCCAATGTCGACCAGTCCATGAAGGAGTCCTACAAGAACAGCTTTCCCTCCGGGAAGAGCCAGGAAAGGGGAGGAATCCTCGTGAAGGACAAGAACGGCGATATCGTCGTCCGGAACGAATCCTCAGGAAAGTCCGGCTCGTTCTCGCCCAATCGAAACGTGCAGCCCGGCGACACGATCATCGGGACTTATCACACTCATCCCTACGACGCGGCGGAAGGCGGACACAAGGGCGTCAGCTTCAGCTCGGCCGACATGAATTACGCCATCGCTCACAAGGAGCCTATCTATGTCGACGCGGGAAACAGGCAATTCGCCATCATGCCGACCGATGCGACCGGAACGCCGAAGCGTGCCGACATAGACAAGGACTGGAATAACGCGTTCAACGCGGCGAGCAAGGGAGGGAAGAATTTCCAGGATGCCGTTTCCGCAGCCGTCGAAGCAGTCGCGAAGAAGCACGGCATGGCTTATTATGCCGGCTCGGGCGGCAATCTGTCTCGCGTTTCCCCTTGATGTCGCCGCGGCCGCCGCCGCGCCGCACCAGGCGATCGAACCTGGCGCGCCGTCGATTCTGTCGATATTGGACCGGCGCGCGGAGCACTGGGATCATGAGCGTGGAGGAAGCGCGATGACGAGCGGCGCGGACAAAAAAATAAGATCGGCTTCCGCTGAATTGTCGATGGCTGTCGACGCCATCGAGGCCGGAGTCTATCAGCGCGCGATCGCATCGCTGCGAAAAGGCATCGCCGTGATCGGCGATTCTTATGCGAGCGACGACGTCATCGACGAGACCGGAATGAAAATATTGCTCGCGGACACGAGCTTGCGAGAGGGAAGGGAGCGAGAGGCCGCGGAGCTGTTGCGCAGGGCCCTTGAAACGCGCCTAGAACTCCTCATCGAGCTGACGCAGCGTCGACCTCGTTGAAGAAATGCGGGCTCCTAGAGCTCGAATTCAACGTCGCCCGTTCTCACCTGATCCCATAAAATTTCGTCGCGAACGCCCATTTGGGCGCGCGCGGACGCTCGCCCTCGGCCGGCAGAATTTGCAGCATGCGCGTCGAATCCTTCACGAAATCGGCGGCCTTGGTCTGCCCGGCGAGCGCCGCCGGCACATCCGGCAGATCGACGATCTGCAGCGGCGCGTCGCTCAATATCGCGACCACCATGCCGACGCCCTTCGGCGGCGAGGCGACGAAGCGATAGGCGGATTTGCCGCCCGCCTCCGGCAGCGTCATCGACTGGCCGGCCTTCAAGAAATTGGCTTTCTCGTCGACGCCGGCGGGATCGGCGAGCGTCACCATATTGGGAAATATCTGCGAGAGCTTTCCCTGCGCGTCGACGTCGACCAATATGACATAGCCGGACTTCTCCGCCGTCACGCGGAAGCTCATCGGCGCGCCGAGCGTGAATTGCTCCTGCGGCAGCACATCGACGCGCACGCCGGACGCGCTTTTGGCCTCCTCCTCGGGAATGGCCGGCGCCGGCGTCTGCGGGGTCGGCGCCCCGGTTGGCGGCTCGTCCAGAATGCGCACCGAACGCGTGGCGTCCCGCGGCTCGGCGCGCGCCGAAAGAGCGCCGCTCGACAGGAAGCAGAGAAGCGCAAGACCAAGACGCGCGATCATCGCTTTCGCCTCCTCCTCAACGAGCGGTGAAAATGCCGACAGTGCCGAGCTGGACGTCGCCGCCGGCGAATTGCGTCACTATGTCGACGACCTTGGCGGGATTGCGCAGCCGATCGAGCTGGCGCAGCGCTTGCTCGAGCTGCGGCAGTCCGCGCGTCGAGGCGACGGCGACGATCTGATCGGCGCCGAAGGGCTCGCCCGCGAGGAAACTCATCCGGTATTCCGACGATTGCACGACGCGCGGGTCCGAGGCGAGCGGATAGAGCAATTGCAGCACGCCGTCGCCGGTGAGATCGAACAGCAGGAGATTGCGCCCGGCGACGCCGCCGATGACGATCTCGACGCGCTCGCCCTTGCGATGCAGCCCCTCGGGCGAAACCCGGATCGGCAGCGGCCCTTTGGCGGCGACGAGCTTCAGCCAGCGCACCGTCGCCGCGCGGTCGATGACGACATCGAGCTCATGGACGTCGATGTTGTGCGCGAGCACGTCGCCGCCGGCGAGCGCGTCGCGCGTCGCCGCGTCCCAGACGATATCCGCCGCCGTCTCCGCGCCGACGAGCACGAAAGGCGCATGTGCGCCCGCGCCCGTCCCACGCTCCGCGGGCGCGCCGCGCACGGCGAGGCGGATCGGCTCCTTGGGCCGCGGCGGCAGAGCGACGGGCTTTGCCGGAGGCAGGCTTTGTCCCGGCGTGATCGCCATGGATTTGGGAGTCAGCGGCGTGATGCTGAGGCCCCCGCCGCCTGAAGACGCGGCGTCCTCCTCCTCCCCGGCGGGCGGAGCGCCGACCGCCTGCACGCCGACGCCGCGGCCGGCATCGCGCGTCGCCTGCGCGGCGGCGAGAGTGGAGAATGCGAGCAGGACGATCGCCAGCGCCGCGCCGGCGCGCCTATTCGCGCGGCCCGGAAAAGCGGCCGAAGTGGCGGGAAAAACGATCATGCGCGCGACGGATCTCGAAAGACGCAAAAGGCCGGAGCAAGCGCGCCGAGACTATCATTCGCGCCGCAGCGCCGGCAAGCGCGCGTCGCCGAAGACACAGGGCTCCGAATTCAGGCCAACGACTCCTATACCGCGACAAGCGCGGCCATGACGCTGGAAACATGTCTGCTCGTCAACCTGAATTCGGGGCCTTGGCCGAAGACAGCCGGCGCCTGTCAGAGCTTGAACATTGCAAAAAGAAATAGGACGACTCGCCCGGTCGCCGTAGAAAAGCCGCCGATCGGCGCTCTAGAGTCTTTCCCTTGTTTCATTGAAACAATGAAAGACTCTAAGCTTTTGTTTTGACGCGTTTCCGACGCCGAACCGGCGTCCACTTCGGCTGGAAACGCTCTAGCCGCGGCGTGCGCGTCACATTGCGCGTGGAGAATTGCGCGAGGAGATTTCGACATGCTGCGCCTGCTCATTCTCCCCTTCACGCCGCGCTTCGTCGCGCTCACGCTGTGCGTCGCGGGCTTTGTCGCCTGCGCCGTCGCGGCGAAAGGCGAGTGGTCGAGCCCGTTCATTATCGCGACGCTCGCCTTCGGCGCCCTCTCCACGCTCGGCGCGCATGATCTCTTTCAGCGCGAACATGCGATTTTGCGCTCTTATCCCATCTCCGCCCATCTGCGCTTTCTGCTCGAGAATGTGCGGCCGGAGCTGCGGCAATATTTCTTCGAGGACAATAAGGACGGCCGCCCGTTCAGCCGCGACAAGCGCGCCATCGTCTATCAGCGCGCCAAGATGAACATAGACAAGCGCCCCTTCGGCACCGAGATCGACGTCTATGAGGAGGGCTTCGAATGGCTGCGCCACTCCATAGCGGCGCGGCCCGTCTCACACGAGCATTTCCGCACGCGCGTCGGCGCAGGCCGCGCGCGCCCTTACGACATTTCGCTGCTGAATATTTCGGCGATGAGCTTCGGCGCCTTGAGCGGCGCCGCCATTCGCGCGCTCAATCTCGGCGCGCGCAAGGGCGAGTTCGCGCAGGACACGGGCGAGGGCGGCTTCAGCCCCTATCACGCGGAGAGCGGCGGCGACATCGTCTGGCAGATCGCCTCCGGCTATTTCGGCTGCCGCACGCTCGCGGGCGCTTTCGATCCGGAGAAATTCGCGACGATCGCCGGCAATGAGCAGATCAAGATGATCGAGGTGAAATTGAGCCAGGGCGCCAAGCCCGGCCATGGCGGCGTGCTTCCGGCGGCGAAAGTGAGCGCGGAGATCGCGCGCATTCGCGGGGTGCCGATGGGCGAGGATTGCGTGTCGCCGGCGGCGCATTCGGCCTTTTCGACGCCGATCGAACTGCTGCAATTCCTCGACGCGCTGCGCGCGCTCTCCGGCGGCAAGCCCGTCGGCTTCAAGCTCTGCGTCGGCCAGCCCTGGGAATTTCTCGCCATCTGCAAGGCGATGCTGGAGACGGGCCTGCATCCCGACTTCATCGTCGTCGACGGCAAGGAGGGCGGCACCGGCTCGGCGCCGCTCGAATTCATGGATCATATCGGCATGCCGATGCGCGACGGCCTCGCTTTCGTGCATCATGCGCTGATCGGCGTCGGCCTGCGCGAGGCCATCCGCATCGGCGCCTCAGGCAAGATCGCCACCGCCTTCGACATGGCGCGGACGCTGGCGCTCGGCGCGGATTGGTGCAATAGCGCGCGCGGCTTCATGTTCGCGCTCGGCTGCATTCAATCGCTGTCCTGCCATACGGATCGCTGCCCTACCGGCGTCGCCACGCAGGATCCGACGCGCGCCCGCGCGCTCGTGGCTCCGGACAAGGCGGAGCGCGTGCGCAATTTCCATCGCGCGACGCTCATCGCCCTCGCCGAGCTCGCCGCCGCGGCGGGACTCGACCATCCGAGCCAATTCGAGCCGGAGCATTTCTGCCGCCGCATTTCCCCGCATGAGGCGGCGACTTTCGCCGATCTCTATCCCGCGCCGGCGCCGGGCGCTTTTCTTGCCGGCGAGATGGACGCGCGTTTCGCCGCCGCATGGCGCCGCGCGCGGCCCGACTCGTTTCGGCCGGCGCCGCTCGCGACGGCATGAGCCGCCTCGAAGCAAAGAGGCCTCTGTGATTCATACGGTTTCCGTGTGAATGCTTCCCGTCCGTCATAGCGAGCGAAGCGAAGCAATCCAGCGCCGTGGGGCGGCTGAAAGTTTGCTTCGTCGCTCCGCTCCTCGCAACGACCATGCGGAATGCGAAGCATTCACACGGAAACCGTATCACACGGTCGCCGAGCGCCTTGCCACGGCCTGGGAATTCATCGAGGATCGCCGCATAAGAAACGAAGTTCGATAGTCGCCCCGAGCGCCGCCATTGCGAGCCCATTCACATGACCAATGTCTATGACGAGCAAGACTATCCTTACGCCGTCCGCCATTGGACGCATCCGACGCAGCTCGGCGCCCTGTCGCGATTGATGGGGCGCGCCGCCGCGCCCTTCCAGGATTGCAGCGTGCTCGAGATCGGCGCCGGCGACGGCGTCAATCTCGCGAGCATGGCGATAGGCGCGCCGCGCGCGCAATTCGTCGGCGTCGATCTTTCAGAGCGCGCCGTTAGCGCGGGCCGCGAGCTGCTCGCGGCGGCGGGCGTCGCCAATGTGCGGCTCGAATGCGTCGATCTGCGCGATTTCGAAGCGGCGCCGCAATCCTTCGACTATATCGTCGCGCATGGCGTCTACGCCTGGGCGCCGAAGGATGTGCAAGAGGCGCTGATGGCGCTGTGCGGGCGGCTCTTGTCGCCGCGCGGCGTCGCCATGATCAGCTATAATGCGCTGCCGGGATGCCGCTTGCGCCAGGGCGTGCGCGACATGCTGCTGTCCGCCGTCGCCGGAATTGAGGAGCCCGAGCGCAAGATCGCCGCGGCGCGGGCGGCGGCGGCTTTCCACGCCGAGCAATGGTCGGCGAGCGACAACGCCTTTCGCAAGGCGCTGGAGCTCGAGGCGCGCGATTTTCTCGGCCGGCCGGACGGGCTCATCTTTCATGACGAGCTCGGCGAAATCTACGATCCGCAGCTTTTTAGCGACGTCGTCGCGAAGGCGCGCGCGCAGGGCCTCGACTATCTCTGCGACAATGATCCCACGCTCGTCGAACATGCGCTGTTCCAGAGCGATCTGTGGAGCAAGGCGCTGCCCCTCACAGGCGGCGATCAGATCGCCTATGAGCAGACGCTCGATTTCGTCGAGACGCGGTTTTTTCGCCGCAGCCTGTTCTGCCGCGCCGACGCGCCGTTCGAGCGACGCTTTTCGCCTGAACGTCTCGCCGGCCTCTATCTCGAGGCGCCGCTCGAGCCTTTTGCCGACGCGAGCGTCGCCGAGGGCGAATTCGCCTTCAAGACCGCGCGCCAGGGCGAGGTCTCGACGCGCGATCCCGCTTTCGCCGCGGCGATGCGGCGGCTCGGCGAAGCCTATCCGCGCGCGCTCGCCATAGACGAGATCGCCGGCGAGACGGCGGCCCGCGCGGCGCTGCTGCGGCTCTATGTGGGCAATATGGCGCGGCTGGCGACGGAGCCGTTTCCCGTCGGCCGCGACTGCGGCGACAAACCCTTCGCCAATCCGTTGGCGCGCGCCCAGGCGCGGCTCGGCCTAGGCTCGGTGACGAGCTATCGCCATACGCAAGTGCAGCTCGAGGGCGACGACACGCGCCGTTTCCTCGATCTTCTCGATGGAACGCGAAGCGTCGATGCGCTCGTCCGCGCAATGTCCGAGAGCGCGCCGGCCGGCGGCGACACCGGCAAGCTCGTGGAAGCCGCGCTTCGAACCTTCGCGCTCTGGGGATTGACGCGCGCGCCCGGCTGATCGGACATGACGACTGGCGGGGCGTCCTCGGCTTCGGGCCGCGACTGCCCTGCTTGCTAAGGCCGCCGAGCCCGCCCTTGCCGCCGCCGGAGTTCTGCCGCTGCGTCACATAGCGAGGAGCGGGGCGACGACGCGATCCGGGAGCCGTCCACATATGGATCGCGTCGCTGCGCTCGCGATGACGGGCGCGGGCGGACATCGCCCCCCCGCGCACCCGTCCCCGAGCAAGCCCCTCATTCCGCCGCGGCGGGCGGCAGGCGCGGCGTCGTCGGGCGAGCCTCGGCTTCGGCGGCGCGCTGGGTGATGATGAGATCGTCGCGGCCGGAGGCGATGCCACGGAACTTCGCCATGGCGGCGCCCGTGCCCGCCGGGATGAGCCGGCCGACGATCACATTCTCCTTCAGGCCGACGAGCGGATCGACCTTGCCGTTGACCGCCGCCTCGGTGAGGACGCGCGTGGTCTCCTGGAAGGAGGCCGCCGAGAAGAAGGAGCGCGTCTGCAGCGAGGCCTTGGTGATGCCGAGCAGCACAGGCGTGCCATGCGCCGGCTTCTTGCCCTCCTCGAGCGCCTTGGCGTTCGCCTCCTCGAGCTCGGTGAGATCGACCTGCTCGCCATCGAGGAAGCCGGTGTCGCCCGCATCGACGATATCGACCTTCTGCAACATCTGACGCACGATCACCTCGATGTGCTTGTCGTTGATGTTGACGCCCTGCAGCCGGTAGACCTCCTGGATCTCGTTGACGAGGTAGGCGGCGAGCTCCTCCACGCCCTTGATCGCCAGAATGTCGTGCGGCGCCGGATTGCCGTCGACGATATAGTCGCCCTTCTCCACGACGTCGCCGTCCTGAAGATGGATGTGCTTGCCCTTGGGGATCAGATATTCGACCGGCTCCGCGCCCTCCTCGTGCGGGACGATGGAGACGCGCTGCTTGTTCTTATAGTCGCGGCCGAACTGCACCGTGCCGGAGACCTCGGCGATGATCGCGTGATCCTTCGGACGGCGCGCCTCGAACAGCTCGGCGACGCGCGGCAGACCGCCGGTGATGTCGCGCGTCTTGGCGCTCTCCACCGAGATACGCGCGACAATGTCGCCCGCCTTGATCTGCCCGCCCGGCTCGACCGCGATGATCGAGTCGACGGGCAGAGTGTAGCGTGCGTCGCCGCCGCGCTGGAGCTTCGCCACCTTGCCGTCGGCGCCCTTGATGACGATCGCGGGCTTCAAGCTCGCCGAGCGCGTGTTGAGACGCCAGTCCATGACGACGCGCTTGGTGATGCCGGTCGATTCGTCCGCCGTCTCCGACACCGACTGGCCTTCGACGAGATCCTCGAAACCAATGGAGCCGTCCACCTCGCTGACGATGGGACGCGTATAGGGGTCCCATTCCGCGATGCGGTCGCCGCGCTTGATCTTGTCGCCCTCGTCGACCTTCAGCTTGGCGCCATATTGGATGCGGTTGACGGCGCGCTCGACGCCGTCCGGCCCGACGATCACCGCGGCGACGTTGCGCGCCATGACGATGAGATCGCCATCCGAGTTGCGCGCCACATGGCGGTTGCGGATATGGACCGAGCCTTCGAAATTCGACTCGATGAAGGACTGGTCCGCGAGCTGCGCCGCGCCGCCGATGTGGAAGGTGCGCATGGTGAGCTGCGTGCCCGGCTCGCCGATCGACTGCGCCGCGATGACGCCCACCGCCTCGCCCATGTTGACGGGCGTGCCGCGGGCGAGATCGCGCCCGTAGCATTTGGCGCAGACGCCGTTCTTGGCCTCGCAGGTCAAGACCGATCGGATCTTCACCTCCTGAATGCCGGCGGCGTTGATCGGCTCGATATGCCACTCCTGGATCATCTCGCCATTCGGCACGATGACCCTGCCCTCCTGATCGCGCAGATCCTCCGCCGCCGTGCGGCCGAGAATGCGCGAGGCGAGCGAGGCGACGACCTGACCGGCGTCGATGATCGCCCTCATGCGGATGCCCTTCTCGGAGCCGCAGTCGGTGGTGGTGATGATCGAATCCTGCGCGACGTCGACGAGACGACGCGTGAGATAGCCCGAGTTCGCGGTCTTCAAC
>Ga0265297_10006236_pt1 | contig 17475 bp, 17 predicted proteins | sample Munlanlwell13791_FD_192502 | JGI IMG/M metagenome (GOLD analysis project Ga0265297, IMG submission 192502) | Leachate microbial communities from a municipal landfill in Southern Ontario, Canada - Leachate well 137-91 | ecosystem: Engineered > Solid waste > Landfill > Unclassified | place...
CTGTAGCTTCGTTAATATCTTCCACCTCAAAATGAACATTAGAGAAAACACCGGCTTGATCGTAGCTTGGAGTCCAAGTGAAAGTATGAGTATCAGGATCAAAATCAGCCCCATCGGGTAAATTGGTGGCAGAATAGACAAGAGTGGCGGTTTCACCCGGATCAGGATCAGTGGCAGAAACTACAAAAGATAATTCCACATTCTCGTCAGTGGACTGGGGGCCAATGGGATCAAGAACCGGGGGGTTGTTTTCACCATTAGGCAAGATAGAAATAAAACCAAGCACCGACAGACTGGGCGGCACATCATTAACCGTGATGGTGATATCTTCACTGTCACTGGCCAACTCATCATCTTCCACTGCAAAATGAACATTTTCGTAAGTATCAGCTTGAGAAAAGCTGGGAGTCCAAGTGAAGGTTTGAGTATCAGGATTAAAATCAGCATTATGGGGAAGATTAGTGGCAGAATAGGTGAGGATATCACCAACATTAGGATCAGTGGCAGAAACTACAAAGCTTAATTCTGAACCTTCATCAATTGATTGGGCACCAATGGGATCTAATACCGGCGGATAATTAGGACCATTTAAAGGATCATATTCATAAACACCGGCATCAATATCATCTCCGATTATTCTGGTATTATCATCCAAATCCGTAGTGGGCATTGTTAAGCCGATGGAGGCGGCAAAGGCAGAAACATCAGCTCCAGTGTCAATAGCCGGTGATCCTACATCAAAATGCAAATCATAGTCCTCTTCACCGGTAGGGTTAAGAAAAACTGGATCAACCAATTGATCGGTGTCGCCGGTGCCGGAAGCAATAACAAAAGCAGGATGGGTAATCTTACCGGCATAAGTAAAAGGCATAGTAGGTATATCCCAGCTAACCCAATCCTGGTTAGCCGGAGCTGGACGATACCAAATATTATTAAGTGCCTGAAAGTCTTCTAAATTTCCGGTTGATGCCCAAAGTAAAACTCCATAATATAAATCCGAACTTGTAGAAACAATATTATTAGCAAGAGTAACATTTTTGGAATGAAGATACACGTCAGAAGTACCATCGACTATTTCAAATGCTGGCACTGCATTATTAACAATAGTATTATTAAAACCGATAGAATCAACTGCCCCGAAAAAACCAATGCCTCCTTGTCCGCCACCGGCGGGATCAGGTGGATTATATATTAAGTTATTGTAAGCGGCGCTTCTGGCTATTTCGTAAAGCTCTGCCCCATAAGCCTGATGATTAATGCGATCAGCTAACGAAGAACCACCAATTGTAAAAGCAATATCTTTATAAGAAATTTGACCCGGTGTCCCATTATTATAAAAGATATTATCATGAACAAAAACATTATAGCCGCCACCTTTAAAAAGCATCGTTTGCCCTGTGCACTCTGATGTGGCGGTTTTATCACACGCGTCACCTTTCGCAACATAATCCGAGATAAAATCATGAAAATAATTATTATGAATGTCTAAAAATCGTCCGCCAACCGAGTCGATTTCATTTTCTCCATGGTTATTGGTACCGGTAAATTCATTATTTTTGATTTCCACATAATCAGTATGGTTAATTTTTAACCAGTCCCCAGGAGCTTGTGTAGTCATATCATATCTGAATAAACAATTTTGAATTGTTACATGTCTACCAAAAATCTGTATCATATAAGTATTTTTAAAACCTGTGCCAAAACCACGAAAAGCCAAACCATCAAAAATAACATAATCACTTTTTACTTCTTCGTAGAGATATTTCACATCAATAATTGCTTGTTTATTATTAATTGCTTTAATAGTGATGGGGGCATCTTCAGTTCCCCAATTATTGTCAGGGGCATCAGTAACCTGATAGGCTAAACCGCTAAGACCATGGCAGTATAAATCCGGCGTACCCTTATCTTCCACATGGCAGTCTTCCACATGACCCAAAACGCTGTAAGGTGTGGACCAAGTGGTGTTAGAAATTGTGCTATCAATACCCACATTATTATTATTGTAAGTGCCATCAACCAGCCAAAGAGTGTCTCCTGGCCCGGCGATATCGCCAAAATGATTAATCGTTTTAAAAGCATTACCTATAGAAAGGCCATCATTGCTATCACTTCCGGTTGGCGACATATAATAATCGTGATTGTCCAAAGTAGCCAAAGTGGTGACTTCCAACGGATCACTCATTTCCACTGCCTCAACCTCATCATCATCAACAGCTACAACTTTATACTGATAAGTTGTCCCGGGAGTGAGATTTTTATCCAAATATTGCACTTGGAATCGCACATTTGTTGAACCCGCTAATTGCCAATCCGGAGTAATTAAATTATCATTACGATAAATATTATAATGTTTCGGCCAAATAACTCCCCACAAGTCTGGATCAACATAATGATCTCTAACGGGCGTACAATATTCAGTGTCATTACACGATTCGTCCCATTTGATCAATATTTGGGTGGTTGATTTGCTATATAAAATCGGTCCATATCTTGGAGCAGTAAAAACCACAGCGTCAGCTAAAACATATTTATTAACAAAAAATATACCCACTCCTATAACAGCTAAACCAACAAAAAGAACCAAAAATAGCCATTTAAATTTTAGAAAAAAGTTTTTAGCACGTTTTAGGGCCATAATTAGTGTTCTTTTTGTGTTTGAGTTTTTGAATCTATTATCTGCTTTTTGCTTATCTTATCTTATGATAAAAAGGCTATCCTACGGCTCATATTCTGAATTATTATAGCATAAATCTTAACAATTAGAATCAAAGATGTGGATAACTTATAAAACATCAAAAAAAGCGCTTTGATTCCACACAAAGCGCTATTTACTTTGATAATTGCCAAATCCTTAAAGTTTTAAGAGAAGCCAAAAACAACCACTTATATATAAGTGATAAAAACCCTTTAACTCTAAATATTTTGTCTTTCTCTAAGAAAAAACTCTGGTCCTCTAATATTTCAACAAATATCTTTAGTCTTGAGCCTTAATGCCTAACTCTAAATTTTATTTGTCTTCTCCAATCTGAAACCGGATAAATCTTGAGATTTTAATATTCTCCCCGGTTTTTAAAATTAATTCTTTTAGTTGGTCATTGATTTTAACTTTGGAATCAAAAATTGATTCCTGTGTTAATAATTCTTTTACATCTTTAGGATTCATGGAAGCAATTTGCATTGTCACCTTATGAGCAAAATTTAAAAAATCTTTATTTTTAGCTACAAAGTCGGTTTCGCAATTTACTTCTGCCAAAACACCAATTTTTCCATTATGGACATAGCTTTCAACCACTCCGTGGGCAGTGGTGCGGTCTTTCTTTTTTTCCGCTGCCGCCAAACCGCTTTTTTTAAGCTCGGATTGCGCTTTTTCCAAATTACCTTTGCAAGCTTCCAAAACTTTTTTGCACTCCATTAAAGGCGCACCACTTTTTTTACGAAGAATCACTAATTTTTTAGTATCCATAAAAATTATTTTTTAGTTTTTTTGTTTTTAACAAATTCAAAATCCTTGTCAAAAACCCGAGCCAAAATTTTTAAAATATTTTCCACAGTGATTCTGGAATCATCATTTAGAGGAATAGGATAATCTATTTCCCAAAAATTGGTTTGCACATCACAAAGACCAACAATAGTTAGACCTTTTCTCATGGCTTCAGCCACAGCTGTTTTTTCGCAGTTCGGATCAAAAACAATTAAAATTTTAGGCAATTCTTTCATCTCCGAAATCCCGGCTAAAATCTTTTCCATTTTTTCTCTTTTTTCCTTTAGAACACCCTTTTCTTTTTTGGTTAATTCTTTATATTCTTGGGTTTCTTCTCCTTCTTTTAGGGAACGCATTTTGTCTAAATTCTTTTTTAAAGTTTCAAAATTGGTAAGCATTCCGCCAAGCCATTTTTCGGTAATATAAAAATGGCCTAAAGACTTGGCGATTTCCCTGATAAGATCTTTAGCAATCACTTTTGTGCCCACCCATAAAATGGGTGATTTTTTTTGAGTTTTTAAAAAATCAATTGTTTTTTCCAATTGCTGTCTGATTTTTTCAGGATCAATTAAGAGCATTTTTTCTTGCACTTCCAAAACATATGGTTTAACGGAAGGATGAGAAACTTTGCGCAGATGGCCCAGATGCGCTCCCCAATCCTTAAGCTGTTTTTGTGTCGGTAAAGTCGCCATAAATTAATTTTTATTTAAATTTAATAAATAAGCTAAAAAATCATACCTTAAAAAAACCAAAATTTCAAGACTAAGCAGCCTTGACAATCTGAATTTTACTATATAAAATCATAAAATGCAAATGAAAAAATTTTTGCCCCTATCTTAAACAAGATTATGATTAAAAAAACACCACAAAAAGAACAAAAAAAAGAAATTCCAAATAAAGATGTAAAAAAACCCAAGCTCAATTGGATTAAAATTAAATGTGCTTGTGGCAATGAAATTAATACTCTTTCCACTTCAGATAAAGATTTAAAAGTGGAAATTTGCTCTAATTGTCATCCTTTATATACCGGCACTCAAAAATTAGTCGACTCTACCGGCCAAGTCGAAAAATTCAAAGAACGTTTGAAAAAAAGCCAAGACTTGCAAAAAAAGCACTCTAAGAAAAATTAGTCAAATAAGTTAAAAATTGTTAGCTATTTTATTATTTTTTGCTACAATAAAATAAGTTTTGTTAACCCAATTTTATGGATCTGGAAAATTTAAAACAAAAATTAGAAAAAAAGATTGAATCTTTAGAAAAAAGCATTAATAACGGCCAAGGAAATTTAAGTAAAGATTCTCAAACATTATCCGCTTTAGGCGAAAAATATGCGGCTATTTTAAAATATTTAAAATTGCAAAATAGAATCAAAGAAAATGAAACTATCGCCGATAAAGAGCTCAAAGAATTGGCGCAAGAGGAGAACTCAAATTTAGTTAAAGACCTGATGCAAGCGAAAAAAGAAATGCTCGGCCTTCTAATAGAAGACCCAATCGATAAACGCAACGCTATTTTAGAAATACATGCAGGATCCGGCGGGGATGAAGCCGAACTTTTTGCCGCTGAGCTTTTAAGAATGTACCTACGCTATGGCGAGTTAAAAGGATTCAAAACCCAAATTTTAGATTTACAAAAAACTTCCTTAGGCGGGATAAAAGAAGCCAAAGTGGAAATTAATGGTCCCAATGCTTATGGCATTTTTAAATTTGAAGGCGGAGTTCATAGAGTCCAACGCATCCCTACCACCGAAAAAAAGGGTCGGGTGCACACTTCTGCCGCCGGCGTTGTTGTTTTACCCGAAGCGGAAAATATTGATATTAATATCAAACCCGAAGATTTACGTATTGATGTTTATCGCTCTTCCGGTCCCGGCGGTCAATCAGTTAATACCACTGATTCGGCAGTTCGTATCACCCACTTACCCACCAATACCGTTGTCACTTGTCAAGACGAAAAAAGCCAGCTCAAAAATAAAGAAAAGGCAATGAAAATTTTGCGTTCGCGCTTACTGGCTCAAGAAATTGCCAAAAAACAAACTGAAGAACAAGGCAGACGAAAATCAATGGTGACCACTTTTGACCGTAGCGAAAAAATCCGTACTTATAATTATCCGCAGAATCGCATCACCGACCATCGTATCAATTATACTTCTCATAATTTGGAAAAGGTTTTAGCCGGTGATTTGGAAGAATTTCAAAAAGCCCTAAAAGAAGCGGATTTAGAGCAAAAAATATCCGAAATTGAAATTTAAAAACTCATATTGGATGCGCTTTTTCTCTAACCGAAGAAATATAGTCAATTAATCGCTGGTCAATTTTTTCTTCTACTTGGACTTTGTGTCTTAATTTCTTAATTTGTTTTTCTTTATTTTCAGCATCTTCAGTGTAGGCTGGTGATTCATTTTCTATAATATCATAACGATATTTGAAATTTTCTCCGGTGCTAAGATCATGTACAATTACTTCCGTGTAAGGCATTGAATAAGAAAAAAATTTATAAGGCAAAGCGCCCAAATCAATGCCATAATCCTCATAGAGCCACTGTATAACTACGTTAAAATAAGGATTAGCTGAAGAATATTTTCTTTCGTTTGGATTTTTCAATTCTTTTTCTTTTTGCCTGATATATTCAATGCACTTTTTTCTCAAACTGACTAACTCAATATCAGATAAATTTTTTTGTTCAAATTTTTGCTCTAAAGTTTGCTTAGATTGATTAAAAAGCTCAATAATTTTTTCCCATTCCTCTTTTTCAAATTGTGGTCTTGGATAATTTTCTGTTTCCATAAACATATTATAGCACAGCAAAGCGCTTAGGCTAAAAAATGGTTAACTTCTCTTACTAATTCTATAAGTAATTTCAGAGACAATTGCCATAATAAAATAGCCAATTAAAGCATAAATAATTGAAGCAAACAAAGCCGAAAATTCAATTACAAAAACTCCATCTAGGGTGGGGGCAGGGAAAGCGCCCAAAAATGGTTTTAATAATGGTTGAGAAGTTTCATAAATCCAGTGGACAAAAGAAGCAGAGCTAGAAGCACCAAATAGTTTTAAAATAATTCTTAAAGCCAAAAGAAATTCTACGAAAGTGAAGATAACGCTTGCCAAGAAATAGCATAAACTGGTGAATGTTTTTTCATAAAATATTACCATTAATTTATATTAAAAAATATTCTAACACAAATATTAGTTTTATACAAACAAAATTTCTTGATCAAAAAGGATCTAAAAAATAATCTGCGACTTCCGACCTAAAAAATTTATCTTTTCTGCAAATTTCAATTATTTTTTGTTTAATTAAGCCGATGTCTTCAATTATCTTTTCTGAATAGGCTCCTTGCAAATCCACTGTTTTCATTTTAAATAAATCATTTAATAAGATGAAATAATCTTCAAACTGCTCAAAATTTAAAATCTTATCTATTTCTTTTTTTGCTTCAATAAAATTTAAAAAATCCCAAATTTTTTCCAAAGAAAAAGCAGTTACCAAAAAAGAATCAGGATCATCAGCAAACTCTTCATCAACAAAATCGTTCAACTCATCAATAATCTCTGACATCTTGATCGGCCATTCATCCTCAATAATAAAAGACAGGGTTTTATATTCATCTGTAACAGAAAGTATGGCGGCAACGGAATAGCCCGTAAAATTGGGTTCATAAATTGATAATTCTTCTTCAATTTTTTCTTTTAAAAAAGGAAGTGATTCATATCTACCAATATTATTCCTCAGCCTTTCTTCATTTTGAGAAATCCTTTTTTCTAATTCTTCCTGGCTAAGGGCAAAGCGCTTAGGGTTAAAACTATGGTACAAAACAAAACTTATATCATTAGGATGTTTAAAATCCTCTATTGATAAATTTCCACCAGTTTCTTGCAGAAGAGAATATAGATTCTGGGCTAAGCTGTCAAAATCTATTTTTGAATCCTCGGGGGAAATTGATTTTAAAAGTTTTTTTATTGCAAAAATTTTATTTTCAAGATTTTCTGGTGGTCTTTTTTCCTTTTCATTATCCCCGCCATCAAGATCTTCCATTACCGACTCAGCATGTCTAAGTTGTTCTTCACTTGTTAAAGCAATTTTATAAACTGGCAATTTAAAACTTTTCAATTTTTGCCTATCTTCTCTACTGATATCGCCATTTCTTTGCACTTTAAAATAAGCCGCTTTAAAACCAGAATCAGCTAACATTTTAATAATATGATCATTATTATTTTTTGTATCGATTAATTCATCCAATAATTTCAAATCATTCGAAGAACGTTTATTTCTCCAAAGATCCTGGATAATAATAAATTCATAACTCCCATCTTCATAGGTTTTTCCCACAACCATTAATGGCTTTAACATGTAAGAAACATTCTTTTCCATATCAAAAGATTCAAATGGGATATCGGATAAATAGGAAATATCTCCACCACGCCCTGAATCAATTGAGGGAACTAAAGCATAGCTTTTTTCGCGATCAGGATGAAAATGAAAATCAATTATGCGAATGGGGGTTTTACCAAGATCGTAAATATTTTTTTGAGTTTTATCATCATTTGTGTTAACACTTTCAAGTTCACCTTCAGTCAAGTCGCTGAATATTACTTCGCTTGGATTTTCAGCTGATGTAAAAACTGTAAAAGCCGATTCATTATTGGTCTTTTGCACAAATTCTGAAGCTTCTCTATAATGCTCTCTGAATTCTTCCGATGTCAATAAATTGCGTAAAAAAATAGGATCAAATTCAACAAATAATTCCAATGTTTCCTCTGCTGTCGTTTTTAAAAAAGGAGGATAATCTTTTTTTTCTGTCATTATATGTAAAAATAAGTTAAAAGCTTAAAACAAAATTTACTTAGCTCTACATCTTAAGTAAAGTGAAAATCTTATACATCAAAAAAGCCGGCCAAACCAGAGCTTTTAAAATTGCCAAAATTCCTTGCCAAAAAGTGGTTGATTGCTGCAAATAATAAATTAATACTCCCATAAAGGCCAAACCATAACCGCCACCCAAAAAACCACTCACGCCATGTCTTTTTTCATAGCAAACCACATCTTTGTCTTTCATAACTATTTTTTAATTTATAAAATTTAATTATATTTTCTCGCATTTTTAACATAATTGCAAAGCTCACAATCACTTGCTGCTTGTGGAATCTCATCTGCATCTAAAACTTTTTTAATCTCCATTAGTTTTGGCTCCACCCAAGAACTATCACCTTGGTAAGGGATAATCTGTACTTTGAACTCCAGTTTGGCATCAAAAGCTTTTTTGTCTTTTAAACCATTGCAATACACAAAATAAGCCGTATCAAAAACCCTAAAACCATTTTGTTTAAACAACCATTGGTAGACCTCTGCTTGTCTTTTGTAGCTGTCTTTCCATTTATCTTCCAGTGAAATTTCTTTATCGGTGGAAGTGGCTTTATAATCAACAATAATTAGTTCATTATTTTTATTAATCCATAAATCATCAATCCCGCCGGTAATATAAAAATTGGTTGGCTTATGCAAAAATGCCGCTCCCCGATAAAGAGCATCGCGCCATTCATCCATTTTATTATGTTTTAAGGGAACTGCATCAAGACCATAAGCTTTCATCAATGGATGTGCTTCACCATTCAACCTATGGATATCAAATTCCTTTTTTAATAATTCATCCACCGCATTGTTCAAGGTGAAAGTGGGAATTGAAGGTTTTCTAACAGCGAAACGCCTGTCCAAATAAAAACAACGCGGACAACGCACAAAATCCTCAATTTTGCTGCGGCTTAAACGATATGGTTTAAACTCATCTTTTTGGTATATGCCTTGATAATAATCCATAAAAATTATATTACCCAAAAAATAATTAAGGCGATAAGCCAAAACAAAAAAATCCAAATAGCAGCAGCCAAAAGATTTAGAACCGCCTCTTTTTTCTTTCCATCCAGATAAAGCATTATGGGCTTACCCACCAAAAGCCCGCCGACTACCAAAGCCGATAGAGTAAATAGGGTCAAAATGACAAAAACGCCAAGAGCTGAATTGGCATCGCCAAACAATTTATTGGCATTGTTCATAAAAAGAGCAACCAAACCAATGTAGATACTGGCGCAAAAAGCATAAACAAAACTTTGCTTTAATGATTTTGGCATATTATCTTTATTTTAAACTTATTTTTTAAAAAATGCAAAAAATTGAAGCCAAATAAATTGACATTTACTATCCCAAATGATAAGATGCAAAATGTTAAAGTTCATTTACAAGGAGAAAATAAATGACTGCTAGAGAACGGAAGGGATGGGACTTATATTATCGCAAAAACCCGGGAGAAGCTCTGAGTACTCCCGAAGATATCAAAAGGTTAACAGAATTGATTAATTCTGGCTGTGATAAATTATCCATAATTCTATCTGAAAAAGGTGGCAGAGTATTTACTCCACAAGCCGCTCATCAAGTTTTATTACTGGCGGAAAGATACTTAAAAAATCAAAATATTGAAGCGGAATTTCTTGCTATGAATGATATTATTTCCAAATGGGCCGAAAGATCAATCCAGAACGCAATCCAGTTTTATAAAAACTTGATCCTGGGCGCTTGTTTGGGTAACAAACCAAACGAACAAGAGACAACTCCTATGTCTGTGGTCTTGGCTGATTTTTTTGTTATGCAACATAGCCCTCGATACTTGCAACATGAGGCAGTCCGCCCCACTAAAACTACTTCCTTACTTTACGAAGCCGCTGATAACGGCATTTTAGAAGCTATGCATATTTTACATTATGTCTGGTGGATTATGAATTTTTACGAAACTGCACCAGAACCCTATAGGAGTGATTCACCTCTAAACAAAGACACAATCTATTGGTTAATGCCCAAAGGAGCAGCGAAATTCTTTGAGTGGTATGAAAAATATAATGCGAATATTCTAAAAGATGACAAAACAACGCAGTTAGTAAAAAAAGCAAAAGCAAAGATGCGGTCTGTTATTCAGTTAATAAACGAACTGTGGGATGAAATTGAGCATTTTTCCAGACGTGATATTAGACCAGAAGAAAAAGATGTTTTTTGTGTTGCCGGTGGTCCAAGTGAAAGCCATGTTCATCCTATTAGATACTTTTTGCGCCAAGATACCGAATTCCCTAATGTCAATATCGCAATAGCCATAAATTTCTTTGGGAAGAATCTTTGGCTGGTTGCAAACTTGACTTCAGAATCGATAAGACAAATCAAGAATTTAGAAATTTATGATATTGTTTTAACGCTGGCCTATGTGATTGCTTATCACAAAATCCTTTGTGCCGAAGCAAAAGAAGTGGGGAAAGAAAATCAAACAGAAAATATAGATTGTGAAGCAATAATTGAGGTGCCACAAATTGTCCGCACTACTGTGCGTGAGCACACAAGGCGCCTACCAGAAGGCAAAAAAATTAGCCCAAAAAAAGCAGAAGATTTCTATGAAAAATACCATCGAGAGATAGAAGATGGCATGACTTTAGTAAGATCACATGAGCGCGAATTTGCTAGAAATCCCTATCCAGTTAAGGTTTCGGCTGGCATTCCGCGACCTCATTTCTCTGTGAACATTAAAGCAATAATTGATAATCTATAAATACTTATGGGTGATCCAAACGGATCGCCCTTTTTTATTTTTAATTTAGACTAGCAACAGTTTCTTCAATAATTTTTAAGCAACTTTTAGAGCTATCTAAAATTTCTTTTTCTTTTAAACGAATTACCATAAATCCGCGCTCGTGTAAAATCTTATCTTTTATTTTATCTTTTTGTTGCTGCCTTTTTCCCTGATGTGCCTTATCATTGTCGCACTCTATGGCGATTTTGCCTTTTTTTGTAAAAATAACAAAATCCAGGCGGAATCTTTTTCTCTTATTAATAAGTTCGTAATATTGAGCTTTATACTTAATTTTCTCTTTTTTCAATAAATTTTCCACAATCTTTTCTGTGTTGGCAATATCATAAAGCTCTAAAATATCATTAGCATTTAATAATTTGCGAAGATCAGTAAAACCAAAATAAATACGACGAGGAATAATATTTTTAATTGGCTTTTTTAACTTAATTATTTTTTTAAAGCTAATTTTTAGATAATTTTTTCCAGCCCTGGGGTGATTTTTCTCTTTAGGCAGAAGCTCAATTCTTTTTTTGATCTCCTTTTTTATCACTTTCCCATAATATCTGACGCACTTACCGCTTTTGCCAAATTTTAAAGGCTCATAAAAAGCGAGATATTCAAATTTCTTTTTGGGTGCATAAAAAACCGGTATACGATACCAATTCTCTTTTAAAAGAATCTCCAGATCTCTTCTATTTTTTAGCACTCCCACCAAAACCGTCTCTTTCATTCCCATAATCATTTAAACCAGTTCCACCCCGCGGGTGGAACTGGTTTATCCGCTATAATTATCAATCAAACTATTTTTTATCAAAGATAATTTTCTCTGATAATCTTTTCTGTCATTTACAAATTTTTCATATTTTTCTGGGTTGATGTTAAATATATCATTATCACAAATAAATTGTTTATCACACAAATCATGCCCAGTTATGAATTCTTTATATGATGAATAATTCCATTCGCCTGGGTTTTTGACTAAACCGGCTGAAGTCGGGTTTAGGTGGATATACCTTGTCAAATGTAATAACTGTTCATCACTTTTTATTCTTACGCTTTTGAATCTACCTGCCCAAAGCGGCCCGATACGTTTATGCTTAAAATTAAAAAATTTAGAATAACTATTCAAAATTCTTCCCGTATAATTAGATATACCATTTATTTTATTTTGTCTTAAAAGAAAATGCACATGCGTGGGCATAATACAAAAAGCAATTACAGAAACAATTTTATCTTTATCTAAATCAATATTTTGTAAAATTTCTAATTGTGCTTTTTTAGTGAGCCTATTGAAATAAGACCATTTAAAATTAAACTCTTCAAATCTAAAAAAATTAATCATTTGTATAATTCTTTTGAATTCATCTAAACTGTTGAAAACAATATATTTTGCTATACTCCGATTATAAATATGATAAAAATGGTCATTTACCAAAGCTTCTTTTCTGATTGTGATCATAATAAAATTATAACATCATGCGGACCAAAGTGCCACCCGCGGGGTGGCACTGGTTTAAATCTTCATCACCATTCTAACTAATCTTAACTCTTCATATGAATATTTGCCACCAAAATATTCATATATTGGCTTTAATTTATCTGCTCCCAATTTGTTAAAAATCACCTTAATTTTAGGCAAATCAGACAAAATAATACTTGGCATCGCCAATAAAATATCAGACAATTCTATTTTACCTAAATCAGTTAATTTTTCCAGATGGCCCAAAATTGTGCGTTCTTTTAATCCGCGCTTTTGGGCAATTTCTTGGACACTCTTACCTTCATCCCAAAACTCTAAGGTTTGATCACAAGTGGAATTTTTATCCTGCTTTTTGAGTTTGAATTGTGTCTCTTGCAACTCCCCTCCGCAGTCAAGAATAAAATCTCTTTGACTTTTTTCTATTTCTTCTTTTTTTAATTGATCGTATCTTTCTTCTGCTTGAGCGGAATAATTACGGAATTCTTTATCTTTAGAAAGAACATCCGGATCTACCAAAAAAGCTTTATTGTTCCAACCAAGAAGATGAATTCCCGACAATCTCCGTACTCTAGATAAAGCAACATAACCTTGCCCAAATTCAAAAACACGAGACAAATCTACTACTGCTTCATCTAAACTAATACCTTGGCTTTTATGAACAGTAATAGCCCAAGCCAAACGAAGAGGAATTTGTGTCAATATACCCTTTATGTGGCCATCCTCTTCAATAGTCCAATCGGCATAATCAACTTTAATTTTATGGCCATTTCTTAACTTTATAATTGGCAAACCGGAATCCTTGTTAAAATCATCCACTACCCCAAGAGTTCCATTGACATAGCCTTCTTTGATATTGTTTTTGGTAAACATCACCGCTGCTCCAATTTTTAAATATAAATTTTCAGGCGATAAACAACCTTTTTTCATTGTGGCAATCAAATTTTGAGAACCACTTGCCTGCATAGAAAATAAATGCTCTTTTCCTTTAACCTTTGCCAGCATTTGCTTATTAACATTATCCACATCCACATTATGAGAAAAAAGTTTAGGGGCATAAACAGGAAGATTGTGATCGCTAACCTTTCTACTGCCGATATTGTCAAGTGACGATTGATCAAAAGAATTACCACGAATCTTTTGCAAAATAGAAATTAAATCAGAGTCATCTTGCCTGTATTGTTCAGTGATATAACAAATTGTAAATTCTGCTTCTGCCCAAACAGATGACTCGTAAGCAAAACGAGCTTTCTCATTAAACAAATTCTCTTGTGAGTTTTTATTATAAATTTTGTTAACTGGGGGTAATTGGAAAAAATCTCCCACCAAAACTACCTGCATCCCTCCAAAAATATGGGCATTTTTCTTCACCCCTCTACAAATAGTTTCAACCATTTGCAAAACTTGAGGAGATAACATGGAAATTTCATCAATTATCAAAACCTTGGTTTGCTCGATTCTTTTTCTTACATAATCATTAGTAATAATTCTATTGAGCTCGCCCTTACTTAGTTTCTCTTTTATGCCAATGCCACTAAAAGAATGAATTGTTATTCCGCCAATATGAGTAGCGGCAATACCGGTGGAAGCGGTAATCGCAACTTTGATTTTATGCGAAAGCAAATAACGCACATACTTATTAATAGTGTAAGTTTTACCGCTACCCGGCTCACCGGTTAAAAAAACATTAACGCCAGTTTTTAAGATTTTAAGTGCCTGCTCTTGATTCATAATAAATTTAAATTAAACCACTTGCTAAAATGGCTTTCATATTATGGCATAAAGTGCGCTTGTGATAAATTTTTATCGCAATAGTTCCAACTTAAGAAATAAAAAATCCAGCCGCAATACTTTTGGCTGGATTTTTAAAAAGCAAAATTGCTTTTACTCTTTAGCCGCTAAAACAACCTTGGTTGCCTTAGGACCTTTGGCGTCATCTTCCATTTCAAATTCCACTGCATCACCTTCGTGTAAGTCTTCAAAACTTACTCCTTCAAGTACACTGGCATGAAAGAAAACATCTTTTTCTTCTCCATCTCTGGAGATAAAACCGAAGTTTTTGCCTTCGACTTTTTTCTTGATTGTTCCTTTTTCCGTCATAATTAGAATTAATTTATAAATGACACATACATATAATACAAAATGAGTTCTTGTAAAAATCAATTTATATTTTGATGTGATTGAAACAAGTATAACATATAAAAAAATAATATGCAAATAAACCAAGGTCTTACCTCTATACAAACTAAATTTTAAAAATGCTAATATACAAATAGGAAGGCAAAATCTTTTGAGGCATCAGGTCAGTTCTTGGCCCTGCGGTCAAAAGATTACCTCCCAGATCGGGGCTGTCTCCCAATGCCGAGGCATTGGGAGACTATTTTTAAACTTTTATTATTTTGATATTTCTTGCTTTTTAGTCTATTATCTGATAACTAATGCCTATAAACTGATAACTATTTTATGAATTTAGAAAAAGCCCAAAAATTAGCTTCTGCCAAACTAAAAAAGGCCGATATTAAAACCGCTTCTTTAGACGCATTAATTTTGCTTTCCTTAGTGCTTAAAAAAGAAAAAGAATATATTTTGACTCATCCGGAACAAGGGTTAATCAAAAACCAACAAAAACAATTTTTAAGTCTTTTAGAGAAACGATCGAAAAGATTCCCTTTAGCATATTTAACAGGTGAAAAAGAATTTTTTGGCTATGAATTCTTGGTCAATAAATCTGTACTTATCCCCAGGCCCGAAACCGAACAAATTATTGAACTCGCTCTTAAAAATGTAAAAGAAAATAAAAAAATCAAAACCTGGAAAATTTTGGATATAGGCACAGGCAGTGGATGCATTACCATAAGTTTAGCCAAAGAATTAAAAAGACTTCATCTTGACTACAAAATTACAGCCAGCGATATCTCCGCATCTGCCTTAAAAATTGCTAAAACAAATGCCAAAAACCTAAAAACAAAAAAAATAATTTTTATTCGAAGCGATTTATTCAAAAATATCAACGGCAAATTTAATTTAATTTTAGCTAATTTGCCTTATGTCAAAAAATGCGAAATTGAAAACGAGCTTAAGTTTGAGCCCATATTAGCTCTTGAAGATAAAAATCAAATCAAAAAATTCCTCACTCTTGCTCCTAAATTTTTAGAAAAAAATGGCCTCATCATCTACGAAACCAAAAACGGAAAGATAAAAATAAAGAAATACTCTTCGAGTGAAACAAAGTGAAATCGAGAAGTTTCAATATTATTATTCGCTTATCACATCAGTTTCCGTCGGCCAAAGCAAATTCCCATCCCAATCATAAATCGGAACTATTTTTGATTTATCAACACCGGCAACCATACAATGAGCAATGTAATTTGCCTCCTGGCGAATTGTTAACGCAATCTCTCGTTTACCTGCAACATAGTATTTGGTTTCTTCTGGATTGGTTAGCTTGCTATCGTCAGATTGCTTCCTTAACAGTTCATCTCGCGCCAGCACAATTCCATGGACATCTTCTTTATTCTCAAGACGTGAGATGCGCATTTCCAGTGCTCCTCCATCATCAGGGTGTAGAAGAATAAATATTGGGATACCTGTTGTGTACCCTGGTTGCCTTCGACCATCCTCATTGACATATAAAAACCCATCTTCGCCAGGCAAACGAGATACATCACCAATTAAATTAAAGTACCCTTTATCGGCTCCTTCTTCCTGATTCATCGGTTTGATTGCTCCACCCCAGCCTGTTTTTGTTTCCCCTGTGGCCATCCAAATTTGCTTGATGGCATGGAGCCATGTGCCTTGGACATAATCGGTATTCTCTCCCCAGCGATATCCACCAAATATTTTTCGGTCTAGCTTTTCAACAATGTGCTGTCGCATGCGTTCGGAGACTTTCGGTGCCACAGATAAAAGCGCCTCCGGAATTTCCATTTCATCGGCGTAATCAAACTCGCCAGCTTCTTGACGAGAAATTAAACCCTTATCAACCATCTCGTTGATTTCGCCGGCTTCATTGCGGGCATTGACATTTTCCGGTAAATTTGGATCATAATTTTCTGGTGATGACATATTTTATTGATTATCGCCTATTTCAAAAATAAAAAGTAGAGAAATATAATTTAAATTTGAGGAAAGCTTCTTGATTTCACTTCGTTTCATTAAAAGAATATTTTATTTGTATTTATTCGTCATTCTCATCGCCAAAGTCGAGATCACGCTTTTGGCGTGAATCATTCGTCATTTTGTTTCACCTAATTTCAATTTCACACTTTTTTGGTTGCCATCGCGATAATAAGTAATTGTGATAGAATCGCCCGGCGAATGCTTTTGCAAAATATTATTTAGAGAATTATCCGCATTAATTTCATCACCATTAATCGCCGTGATAATATCACCTTCTTTTAAACCGACTTTAGCTGCCGGCGAGCCGTTAATTACTGCCGGAGTTTGCGGGTCATTAGAATAAATAATCACCCCATAATTAGTAGGCAAGTTATTGCTTTGAGCAATTTGTGGCGAGTTAACCAAATATTGAATTCCTAAATATGGTCGTCTAATATGCCCATATTGTTTCACATCTTGAACTGCTGATTTGGCATCATTAATAGGAATGGCAAAACCAATATTTTCTGCTTGCGATGCAATCGCCGTATTAATACCTACCACTTGTCCTGCCAAATTAACCAACGGTCCTCCGGAATTGCCCGGGTTAATCGCCGCATCAGTTTGCAAAAGACCGGTTAATTTTTCTGTACCCGTATCAATTGTCCGGTCTTTTCCGGAAATAATGCCACTGGTGGCTGTATTTTTAAATTCACCCAGAGCAAAACCAACCGCCACTACATTTTGACCAATTTGCAAATCATTGGAATCTGATAAATCCGCTGCCTGCAAACCGGTGGTATTAATCTT
>Ga0265297_10006237_pt1 | contig 17472 bp, 11 predicted proteins | sample Munlanlwell13791_FD_192502 | JGI IMG/M metagenome (GOLD analysis project Ga0265297, IMG submission 192502) | Leachate microbial communities from a municipal landfill in Southern Ontario, Canada - Leachate well 137-91 | ecosystem: Engineered > Solid waste > Landfill > Unclassified | place...
AATATTTCTATCCCGGAACAAAGGGTGGCATAAAAACTCCGGGATTTTATTGGCTTGCTGACCCAAGAAAGCCTAATAATCAAATTAAAGTTATGAAGGAACTCCAGAAACTAGGGTGCAAGTGGTACCAAATGCACGGACACTTTCCTTTTTACGGCATATACATGCCTGAAACTGATGAATGGAATGTTGTTCTTTTTTCAGCCGATGCCGGAAAAGTTGATCTTGACAAATGGGAAGCTGGCAAACAATGGGATTTTAAGAACAGCTATGAGAATATGCGCCAAGCTTTTAAAATAAGGCGGGATCATGGAATGCAGTCATTTTTATATTTTCAGCATTTTGAGCTTTTTAAACCATATGCCCAGAAATATTATGCGGGCGGTGAAACAATGGATGCGGAAGGAAAACCGCTTGCGGCATGGTACCATTGCAATCTAATGAACCCTGATCCGGCTTTTCCATTCGGTAAGTTCCTGATAAAGCAACTTGAAAAAATACCGCAGGAATATCCCGAACTTGAAGGCGTGTTCCTTGACAGGGACGACTATATGCAATATGATTACAAGCACGATGACGGCGTTACAATGAACGGGAAAAGGCCGTGTTATATGCTGGGTTTTGCACAGCAGCAGATGAATGATATTCTTACCGCAATGCTCAGAAAAAACAAAATGGGCATATGGACGAATGTGCCGACAAGCGTAGAAGTTTGTAAATACATCGACGGTATTATGGCAGAATTCAATGCCGTGGCTTACTGTCTTCAATATGTCGGGCTTGTGCGGCCGATGATACTTTTGCCTTGGTATCAAGAAACCCAATCATACGATAAAAATCCGGCGCAAACAGAACGAAAACATAAAGTAGCGCTAACAAAGGGTTTCTTTCCCTCTCTCACATACGGCAAAAAAAATTGCAATAAAATAGAAAATAAATTCAGACATGTTCACGAGCTTATGAAGGATAGAGAATGGGTGCTTTCACCGAACCCGCTCAAACTTCAGAAGGGGATGGATGGAAATATTTTCAGAGATGATAAAGGTAATTATATAGTTTCTGTAGCAGATTTTAATAAATCACAGATCGACGGAGATTTTTTCTCAAAAAATGTTGCAGTAGAAATAAATATTCCTGATGCCGCTGATATTAAGTACTGTTATGTTGTTTCCGGAGATTATCTTGGGGCATGTCTTTTGGATTTTTCACGCAAGGGAAGCAAGGTAAGAACAAAGATACCTGTTCATCTTGCGACCTCTGCTGTGGTTTTTGCAAAAAAACCAAGATTTGTTGTCACAAGGATATCGCCTCCGGTTTTTTATGCAGGCAAGAACAATACTATTTTGTTCAGTCTTTACAATGCAGATAATTCAGAAAAGAAAGGTATTTTAAAGATTTCCTCAAAATGGTTCAATAAAGAACAAAAAGTAATCATAGGGGCAAGCGAAAGCAAACTTGTGCTGGTTAAAGTTAAGATACCGTCAAATATTCCCGATGAGAGAATAGATGCGGTGTTTAATGTGAAGTTTGATAAAAGTACGCAGGAAATGTCAGCCCTGATCTTTAATAAATTAAAAATATTGAAAATTTTAACCAAAAGTATTGACGCAGAGCCTGTTTTTGGAGAAAAAGCAGCAATAAATGTGCTTAATAATTCGGGTGAAAAAATAAAAGCATCAGTAAAAGCAAAATTTGAAAAAGGAAAAAATTTACTTAAATTCCCAAAAAGTGTTGTTTTTGGACCATACGAGAAAAAGGATATAATATTTGAGATAGTGCCAAAAGAAAAAAAGTCTAATTTAAATGTATTGTTAAAATTCAAGCATAGTACGAGCCATGCGGTTATACCTGTTTTGACCGCAAAAAAAAGACTAGTGTCTGCTTCTGATGATCTGTTCTATGAGAATTTTAAGTCCGGCGACATGAAGAATTGGAATGTGGTCAATGGAGATTGGGAAGTAAAAAATAAAGTTGCAAAAGGCACCAATAAAGACGACAAATTGTTCGCAGAAATTAAAGATGCAAAATTCGGAGATTATGAACTTCAGGTTGAAACAAGGATAGAAGGCAGCACCAAAGAAAAAGTATACTGGCCAAAATCATATGTTTTTTTCCGTGTGCAGAACGAAGACAATTATTATCGTTTCGGTATTCACGGTGACCCAAAAACTGTAGATCTTATGGTAAAACAAGACGGAGAATTTAAAATATTGGCAACCGTCAGTTATCCTGCAGAAAAGAATAAGTGGTATATATTGAGAGTAGAGGCAAGAGGTGAAAGAATAAAGGCATATATAAACGGCAGGATCCTTTTTGATAAAAAAGACAATACATTCAAAGAAGGCGGAATAGGATTGGGCGTATTGGAAGACAGTATGATAGTTTCTTACAGGAATTTGATAATTAAAAAACCTGAAACAAAGTAAACAAGTTAACAAGTCAACAAGGTAACAAGTTGATAAATTGAAGAAAAGTATTCGCTTTGACGAGAATTAAATAAGTTTTGAACTCGTTAACCCGTTAACTCGTTAATGTCTTTGGAGTCGAAAATGTCCGAAAAGCCCCTACACATTGCTTTTGTTTGGCATATGCACCAGCCGGATTATAAAAATGAATCCACCAGACATTTAACCTGACACCGATCTTAATGGCGCAGATCGAAGATTATTGCAACGGTGCAACTGATATATTTCTTGATTTAAGCCTAAAGAAAGCAAACGAACTTGATGATGAAGATAAGAAAATTATATTGTATAATTTTTTTATGGCAAATTGGGATAATATGATATTTAAATATCCTCGCTACAAGGAACTTCTCGAAAAGAGGGGATATTATATTTCAAATTCAGAACTTGATAAACTGATCGGGCGGTTTAATACACAGGATTTTCTTGATCTGCAGGCGCTCTTTAATCTCGTGTGGTTTGATCCGATGTTCCTAGAGCAAGAACCGCTTGCTGCGCTTTGCCGCAAAGGAAGAGACTTTACCGAAGAAGACAAAAAACTGATCATTGAAAAGCAATTGGCAATTCTTACAAAGATAATTCCATATTATAAGCAAAAGCAGGATGAAGGCGTGATAGAAGTGGCAACAAGCCCTTTTTATCATCCGATACTGCCACTTGTTTATAACACTGATATTGCAAAAATATCTTCACCTGATATTAAATTACCAAGAAGCCGTTTTTCAGCTCCGGCTGATGCTAAAAAACAAATAGAAAGTGCGATGAAATATTATGAAGAACATTTTGGCAGGGCTGTTTCGGGAATGTGGCCGTCTGAAGGAAGTGTTAGCGATGAAGTATCAACACTTTTTGAAGGGGCAGGTATAAAATGGATCGCAACTGATGAAAATATATTGTCAAGATCTTTGCAAAAATCAATTGCAAGAGATATTGCCGGAAATATAATAAATCCCGCAATTCTTTATAAACCTTATATGATGCAGTGGAGCAGCCACAAGCTGAACATAGTTTTTCGCGACCATAAGCTTTCAGATTTGATAGGTTTTACTTATTCCAAATGGCAAACTTATGATGCGGTGCATGATTTTATAAAGAAACTTGAAACAATAAGAGAAAATACAACAAAAATTCCCGGAGATTATCTTGTGACGATAATTCTTGACGGAGAAAATGCCTGGGAATATTATTCTAATGACGGCAGAGATTTTTTAAAAGGCATTTATGAATATCTGAACAATAATCCTAATTTCAAGTGTGTTACTGTATCGGAATATATTAAAGAAAAACCTGTTATGGATGTGCTTCCCGACCTATTTCCGGGTTCTTGGATAAATGGGAATTTTGACATATGGATAGGTGATGATGAAGAGAATACTGCCTGGGATTATCTTTTAAGGGCGCGAGAGACACTTTCAAATTATGAAGCAGGGCTTGAAGACCATGAAAAAGAAGAAAAAAAAGAAACCCTTGAAAAAGCCTGGCAGGAAATTTATGCGGCAGAAGGAAGTGATTGGAATTGGTGGTACGGTGATCAGCATTCGAGCGGGTATGATGAAATTTTTGATTTCCTTTTCAGGCAGCATATTACAAATGTCTATCGTATAATAGAAAAACAATATCCGAAATATCTTGAAATGCCGATCATAGTGCCGTTTAAGTCAAATCCGCCTATGTCAATGCCGGTGGATCTGATAACCCCGATACTTGACGGCAATGTAACAAATTATTATGAATGGCTTGGAAGCGGTTTTTATGACATATCAAAGATAGGCGGCACAATGCATCAGGCACAAAGTATCATTCGGCGCATTTATTACGGTTTTGATATGAATAATCTTTATTTCAGGTTTGATTTTGATAAGGAAATTCAGAGCCCTGAGCAGATCGAGTGTTTTACAATTAATATTGATGTAGTTTTCCCATATGAAGCAAGGATAAAAATTATCCCGGGAAATGATTTTCTTGTATTGAGCGGATCAGACTATAAGGATAAGAAAATCGGAAAACTTGCCGCGAAAAAAATTATGGAATTAAGCATTCCTGTTGAGAATTTGGAACTAAAACCAAATGAAGAACTGAAATTTATTGTTACTGTTTTGAAGGGCGGAGCAGAAATGGAGCATTGGCCGATCCGTTCACCGTTTACATTAAAGATCCCGTCAACAGATTATAAGTTGGAAAATTGGTATGTGTAAAGACGGTACAAAGTACAGGGTACAGAGTACAGAGAAACAAAAAGACATTAACGAGTTAACGTGTTCAAAGAAGTCAAGAAAGTCGAAAAAGTAAAAACAGTAAAAGAGTGTTTGACTTTATTTTAAGTTCTCGCAAGTTCCCTGTTAAAAAAGCTTATAATGTATTTATCCGTGTAAATCCGTGGCTAAAAGGTATATATGATAATTAAAAAAGTTGTAGTGGGCGATCTGGAAACGAATTGTTATATAATTGAGGATGACGGCAATCTTGTCATTATTGATCCCGGCGCAGAGGCTGAAAAAATATTTGCCGAGCTTAGTGATAATAAAATAAGATCCTGCGTGGTTATCCTGACGCATGTTCATCCCGATCATATCGGGGCAGTGGATGAAATTTCCGGTAAACTTAAATGCCCGATATATATGCATACACTTGATTCAGCTTGGCTCAAACAGATTTTTGGAAGTGTTTTCCCGGGCTTGCATAATGTTGAAGACAAAGAAATTATAAAAGCTTCAAGTCTCCATCTTAAAGTTATACATACGCCCGGGCATTCTGAGGGAGGTATTTGTCTTTATATTGAGAAGGAAGGCATTCTTTTCAGTGGAGATACATTGTTTCAGGGTGATGTCGGAAGAACAGACCTTATGGGGGGAAGTAAAGAACAGTTAGTTGCTTCGATAAAAAAGCTTATGAAATTGCCGGATACGGTTAAAGTGTATCCCGGTCATTCATCAAATACTACAATTGAAAAAGAAAAACAGTATAACTGGTTTGTAAAAGAATTAGGTATTTAACTTTAATATGAAAAATAAATGGATAGACGAATTTATAGGTTTTTTGAAAATTGAAAGAGGATTGAGCAGTAATACCCTTGAAGCTTACAGCCACGACCTTGAAAGTTATTTGGATTTCTTAAAAAAAAATAATATTGAAATTGAAAAAGCAAAATCAGACACTGTTATTGATTTTCTGCTTGAATTGAGGCATAAAGGGAATGTAACGGCTTCAATTTCAAGAAAAATGATAGCAATAAAAGTTTTTTACAGATTTTTGTCAAAAGAAGGGCGTGTTGTAAATGATCCGACCGTCTTTCTGGAAACTCCCAGAAAAGAAATGTGGCTTCCTTCGGTATTGAGCGAGAATGAAGCAGAAAAGATAATGAGTTTACCTGACACTTCAACAAAAAGCGGGATACGCGATAAAGCGATCCTTGAGCTAATGTATGCGACTGGAATGCGTATTTCAGAAGTAGCCGGGATACATATTGATGATATAAATTTAAAGGAATGTTATTTGCGATGTTTTGGTAAAGGCGGAAAAGAGCGTTTGATCCCTATAAGCAGAAATGCAAAAGAAGCAGTTGAAAAATATTTGGAAATAAGGCAGTCAAAAGACCAGAATTTATTCGCAAACTTAAGAAAAACAAAGATTACGCGTCAGGGTTTATGGGAAATAATAAAAGGGTATGTTAAAAAATCAGGAATAAGCAGGAATATTACACCACATACTTTCAGGCATTCATTTGCCACCCATCTTCTTGAGGGCGGCGCTGACTTGAGAGCAGTGCAGGAAATGCTGGGGCACGCTGATATTTCAACTACGCAAATGTACTTGCATCTTGACAGAAAAAAAGTTCACGAATCATATAAAAAGTTCCATCCGAGGGCTTAGGGACAGTGCAAAGTACAGGGTACAGAGTGCAGAGAATAAGCAAAAATTTAAATTTCAAGAATGAGCAACCCGTTAACTCGTTAACCCGTTAATGTATTTAAAGGAATAAAATGGAATTAATAACAACTCATATTGGTGCGGATTTTGATGCTTTTGCCTCAATGGTTGCGGCAAACAAGTTATATCCGCAGGCCGTATGTTCATTTCCTGGAAGCGTTGAATTGAATGTCAGAAATTTTCTTGCTCTGCATAAACATTTTTTCCCTATAAAAAAAATAAAAGATATTCAATTTGAGAAAGTAACAAAATTAATAATAGTTGATACTCGCCTTGCTTCAAGGATAGGTGATTTTTCAAAATTATTATCTAATAGTAAGCTTAAGGTCCATATTTATGATCATCACCCATTTACAGATGAAGATATCACAGGCGAGGTTAATGTTAATGAAATGCTTGGCGCAACATCAAGCATACTTACAAACATAATAAAAAAGAAAAATATAGCGCTTTTACCAACCGAGGCAACAATACTTGCGCTCGGGATCTATGAGGATACAGGTTCTTTGACCTATGGTTCGACTACGCCTTTTGATCTTGATGCTGCTGCTTTTCTTCTTAGAAGTAAGGCTAACTTAAATATTTTATCGGATTTTGTAAGTCCGGGACTTAATGCAGAACAGTTGAATCTGCTCAATATATTGATCTCTGATATGCGTACCATAAAAATAAACGGCGTTAAAGTTGCAATTGCAACTGCTGTTCCACCCCGTCCTTTTGGCAGTTTATCTTTGGTAATTCATAAACTCAGAGATATGGAAAATTTAAGTCTTGTTTTTGGTATTGTTAAAATAGGAGACATAATACAAGTTATTGCACGCTCAAAGGTTGCAGGCGTGGACGTGGGAAATATCCTTGAAGCGCTTGGAGGCGGAGGCCATACAAGAGCGGCATCGGCAAAGATCCGTTCAGATGATATTAAGGATATTGAAAAAAAGCTTTTAAGCATACTTGAGATAAAGATAAAACCGTTGGTAGCGGCAAGAGACATAATGATAACTCCGGTAAGGACGATACAAGAAGATATGTTAATAGAGGAAGCAAGAAAGATAATGCTTAGTTTTAATTTTTCCGCGCTTCCGGTAATTAAAAATAAAAAACTTGTAGGTATTATTTCAAGAAGCGATATTGATAAAGTGATACAGCATCAATTAAAAGACAGTTATGTAAAAAGCTATATGTCAATAAAACCCATTACAATAAGCCCGGAAACAGGCATTGAAGAGATCCAGAGAGTAATGATAGAACATAATATAGGGCATCTTCCTGTTATCGGTCCCAGAAATCGGCTTCAGGGGATGGTTACCAGAGAAGAGCTTTTAAAAGTGCTTCATAATAATAGTGTTTCTGAAACAGGTTATTCGCTTTATTCAACACCGCTTGTGAAAAAAAACGTCAAAAGTCTTTTAGCAAAACGCGTATCGCCTTTTTTGCAGAAACTTTTGAAAAAGATAGGAAGTACTGCGGGACAACTTGGTTATCCTGTGTTTGTGGTCGGAGGATTTGTCAGAGATGTTTTTCTTGATATTGAAAATCTTGACATCGACGTGGTTGTTGAGAAAGATGGGATAAAATTCGGACAGACTCTGGCAAAGAAATTAAAAGGTGAGTTCACATCGCACCAAAAATTTGCGACCAGCGTTGTTCAGGTAAAAAAATTTCCTGCAAGCTGGAAAATAGAGCTTGAATCGCCTTTAAGGATCGATGTTGCGACTGCCCGTACTGAATTTTATGAATATCCTGCGGCACTTCCGGAAGTAGAGCTGAGTTCCATCAAACAGGACCTTTACCGCAGGGATTTTACGATAAACGCAATGGCGATAAGGCTTGACGGCAAATACTACGGCGAATTATATGATTTTTTTGGCGGTGAAAAAGATCTGCGCGAAAAAAATGTCAAAGTCCTTCACAACTTAAGTTTTGTAGATGACCCAACGCGTATTTTTAGGGCAATAAAACTTTCCAGTCGTTATGACCTGAAAATTGAAATAAAAACGCTTTCATTTATTAAGAGCGCAATAGATCTTGGGTTATTTGATGTGCTTGCAGGAGAAAGAATAAGAGAAGAAATTATCGCCATGCTTGATGAACCGGAACCCGTAAAGGCGATAAAGCAGATGGTAAAACTTGAAATGCTTTTTTGTATTCATCCTTCTTTGAAATTTACAAGTTCTATAGAAAACGAATTTAATTGTATCCAGGATTTTTTTAGCTGGGTTATACTTTATGCCAAGAACGGTATTAAGCGTTGGCTTACATATTTTATGTCGTTGACAGGCAATTTGGATGAAAAAGAGATTGAAGAAACAGCGCAAAAGTTTAAGTTTACAACTGAAGAAAAAAATATTATTTTTCTGGTAAAGAATAAAAATCGTATTACAGCGGCCCTGAACAAAAAAAATATCAGTAATTCTAAAATTTACGCAGTGTTGAACACTTTGCCCATGGAATTTATTTTATTTCTTATGGCGCGGGGCAGAAAAACATATGTTAAGAAAAATATAGCGTTGTTTATCACAAAACTTTCAAAAATAAAACTAATGATAGACGGCGAGAAGTTAAAAACTCTCGGTTTTAAACCGGGACCGCAATACAAGAAAATATTTTCCCGCGTGCTCAGCGCAAAGCTTGACGGAGAAATTACGAAAGGTATCAAGAAAGAAATAAAGTACATTAAAAAAAATTTTAAGGCGCAGGAGGAGTAATGGAAAAGGATTTTTTGGAGATTTTAGATCAGATAGAAAAAGAAAAGGGAATACCGCGCGAAAGATTGTTAACAAATATCGAAGAAGCGCTTATGTCCGCTTACAAAAAGAAATTCGGGTCATCGCATAATGTAAAAATAAATATCGACCCAAAGAGCGGCAAAATAAAGGTTATTTCCACTAAAGATGTTGTGCAGGAAGTGGTACGTGCAAGCCAGGAAATATCGCTTAAAGATGCAAAAAAAATAAAATCCTCCAATAAGCTAGCAGATAAGCTGGACATTGAAGTGCCGCTCGGGGATTTCGGCCACATAGCGATGCAGGTCGCAAAACAGGTTATTATGCAGCGTATACGCGAGGAAGAAAGAGACATAGTATACCGTGATTATAAGCCCATTGAAAGAACTGTTGTTACCGGAGAAATAAGAAACAAGGATTTCAGAGATAATTGGTTGGTTGATCTCGGAAAAGCAGAAGGTATCATTCCTATCGACGAACAGATAAAATTCGAAAAATATCAGCAGGGAGATAAAGTAAAGGTTTATGTTGTTGAGGTTAAAAAAACATCAAAAGGCCCTTCAATAATCCTTTCAAGAACCCATCCCGAACTTATCAAAAAATTATTTGAGCTTGAGGTTCCTGAGATCAGAGAAGGGATAGTTGAGATAAAAGGTATAATAAGAGAACCCGGTATCAGGGCAAAGGTTGCAGTTTTTTCTTCAAACGAAAAAGTTGACCCGCTTGGAGCGTGTGTTGGCATGAAAGGAATGCGTATTCAGGCAATAAATCGTGAGCTGGGTCAGGAAAAAATAGATCTTGTGCGTTGGAATGAAGATCCCGCAAACTATATCCTTAATGCTTTAAGCCCTGCAAAGGCGGAAGAAATACTGATAGATCCTGATAATAAAAGAGCAACAATTCTTCTTGAAGATGAACAACTTAAACTTGCGATAGGTAAGCAGGGACAGAATGTCAGGCTTGCAAGCAGGCTTACCGGTTGGCAGATAGACCTCAGAAAACGTGAAGAAGTAGTGCAAAATCTTACTATGATAGAGGGTGTCGGTGAGCTAACAGCCAAAAATCTTATGGATTCAGGTTTCAGGCGTATTACCGATATTGCTCAGGCGTCAGTTGAAGATCTTGCAGCCGTGAAAGGTTTAGGTGAAAAGAAAGCTGAAAAATTAAAAGCATCGGCGCAGGAAGCCATTAAAAATTTGAAAGCTAAAAATAACAAATAGAATTTTTAAGTTTTATTAAAGGAGAGTGATTTAAATGTTAAAAAAGAAAGCTCCACAAACTTCAAAAGGAACAAAAGATACGGATAACAAAAGCCAAGATGAAAAAGCGCGGCAATTGAAGCCCACAAAGATCATTTATCTTAAAAGCACAAAAAAACCATCTGTGGCTAAAAAAGCGGAAAAGCCCAAAGAAATTGTTAAGCCCAAGAAAGCAGAAAAAGAAGCTGAACCCGCCAAAGCAAAAGTTAAAAAAGTAAAAGTTGCTAAACCAAAAACTAAAAAGGCAGTTAAAGCAGAAGTAAAACCTGAAGAAAAGATAGAAAAAAAAGAAGAAAAAACAGAGAAAAAAAATGAGGTTATTGAAAAAGCAAAAATTATCTTAACACCAAAAGAAGAAAAACCCAAAGAAAAAGAAAAGGCCAAAGAACACGAAAAACCAAAACATGCACAGCCCAAACCTAAAACTGTAATAAAGGAAGAGCCAAAGGTAGAACTTGAAAAAGAAACAGAGCCAGAAATTGTGACAACAAAAATACCTGTGCCGGTTCCAGTAAGTCCGCAACCGCGCTCACCGATCGTAACCGTAATGGGGCATGTTGATCATGGTAAAACAACACTTCTTGATACTATAAGAAAAGCGAATGTTGCTGCAAAAGAAGCAGGGCAGATAACCCAGCATATAGGTGCTTACGAAGTGAATGTAAAGATCGGAAAAACAGAAGGCAGAATAACTTTTCTTGATACCCCGGGTCACGAAGCATTTACCGCAATGCGTGCTAGGGGAACCCAGGTTACCGATATTGTTGTGCTTGTTGTGGCAGCTGATGACGGTATAATGCCTCAGACTATTGAGGCTATCAATCACGCTAAAGCAGCAGGTGTTCCCTTAATAGTTGCAATGAATAAAATTGACAAGGAGATTGCCAATCCAGAACAGTTAAAACAACAACTTTCAAATTATGAGCTTATTCCTGAAGAATGGGGAGGAACGACTATTTTTCTTCCTGTTTCAGCTTTGAAGGGTACAGGAGTGGAACATCTTCTTGAAATGATATTGCTTCAGGCAGAAATGCTCGAACTAAAAGCAGATCCCGGTATTCCCGGCAGAGGTACGATCATAGAAGCAAAACTCGATAAACATATGGGACCGGTAGCAACGGTAATAGTAAATGAAGGGACGATCAGAGTCGGTGATAATTTTATTGTCGCGACTTTTGATGCAGAAAATAATATTGTTTCGGCTATTGCAAGTTCAGGGAAAATAAGAGCGCTGATAAATGACAGGGTGCAAAGGGTTCAATCAGCAGGTCCCTCTGAGCCGGTAGAAATACTCGGACTTACGACTGTTCCGCAGGTGGGAGAAACGATCCAGGTTTTAAATGATAAGAAATTAATGAGAGAAATAGAAGATAGTATGAAGATAAGGCCGTCAAATATTGTTGCGGCTCCGAAGAAAATGACACTTGAAGATCTTTACGTGCAGGTAAAAGAAGGGGATGTAAAAGAATTAAAAATAGTCCTTAAAGGTGATGTGCAGGGTTCGATCGAAGCCATAAACAATACCCTTGAAAAGATCTCAACCGAGGGAGTAAAATTACAGGTTATCCATAAAGGAGTGGGAGAAATAAGTGAAGCGGATATTATGCTTGCTTCGGCGTCAAACGCTATTGTTGTAGGTTTTAATACGCCGATAAATCCTAATGCTAAAAAGGTTGCCCAATACGAGGAAGTTGATATAAGGCTTTATCGCATAATCTATGATCTTGCTCAGGATATTAAAAAAGCGCTTGACGGGATCTTGCCTCCGAAATTTGAAGAAATGCTTATAGGCAAATTAGAGGTAACACAGACTTTTGAAGTTTCTAAAGTCGGAACTATAGCCGGATGCCGCGTTATTGAAGGAAAAATTACAAGAGATTCAAAAGCAAGATTATTGCGCGGGACCGAGGTTATTCATGAGGGGAAGATTGCAAGTTTGAAGCGTTTTAAAGAAGATGCAAAAGAAGTTGAAAAAGGTTTTGAATGTGGTGTTATGTTTGAAAAATTCAATGATGTTAAAATCGGCGATATTATTCAGGCATTTGGTATGCAGCAGATTAAGTAATAGTACATAGTACAGAGTACAGAGTGAAAGAAATTAAAACAGATGCCGGATGCCAGATCTCAGATGCCAGAGAAAGGCAAGGCGTTAACAAGGTAACAAGTTGACAAGTAAACAAGTTAATAAAATTGTAGTCGGTCGTTGCGGTGACAAAGTATTCGCTTGCGTATCAATACCACATGACTATAATGAATTTTCCTCTCCCCTTGTGGGAGAGGGTAGGGAGAGGGGAAAATAAATTTCCTCAATTTTTAACTTTTAATTTTAAATTTTTAATTGCTTTAAAAGGAAAAAACATGCCGGGAAGAAGAATCGAAAGAATGAATGAATTTTTGCGCGAAGAAGTTGCAATGATCATCCAAAGAGAGCTTATGGATCCCAGAATAGGTTTTGTTACTGTTCTTTCCAGTGATATTACGCACGACCTGAAAGAAGCAAAAGTTTTTGTTAGCGTGATCGGTGATGAAAAACAAAAAAAGCGGAGCATGAAGGGTTTACAAAGAGCCGCAGGTTTTATACAGGAACATTTTGCAAAAGTAGTTGAGTGGAGAAATATTCCAAAAATTACTTTTCATCTTGATGAAACCGAAGAAAAAGCATCAAAGGTAGAATTTTTACTTAAGAAAATCAAAGCAAGTGGGAACCAAGAATAATGAGTAAAGGAGAATTAAGTGGAAGGATTCAATTATAGGAACAAGAAGTTATATTGCGAAGGGACGGACATAAAAAAGATCGCCGAAAAAATAGGAACACCTTTTTATGTTTATTCCGGGAATGTGATAGAGAAAAATTATATGACATTAGAAAAAATGCTTACAGGTGTTGACCATATTATATGTTATGCCTGCAAAGTAAACTCTAATCTTTCAATATTTAAAATGTTGAAAGGTTTGGGTTGCGGCGCTGATATAATATCCGGTGGCGAACTCTTCAAAGCCCAAAAATCCGGGATACCGTCAAAAAAAATTGTTTTTGCGGGTGTAGGAAAAACAGAAAAAGAAATTATGTATGCGCTTGAAGAAAATATTTTGTTATTAAATGTTGAATCATTTCAGGAATTGAGCCTGATCAATAAAGTGGCGGGAAAACTTAAGAAGAAAGCCCCTGTTTCAATAAGAGTTAATTGGGGGCTTGATCCGCATACGCACAGGTATATTAACACAAGTAAAGGGACTAAATTCGGATTTGAATTAAAAGAAGCTTTAAGAGCTTATCAGGAAGCAAAAAAACTTAAGAACATAGAAATAAAAGGAATACATTCACATATAGGTTCCAATATAAAGGAACACAGCGCTTTTCTTAAAACCCTTGAAATGTCCCTTCAACTGGCAGCGCAGCTGAAAAAGAAAAAAATATTTTTGAAATATATTAATCTTGGCGGAGGGCTCGGTATTTCTTATAAAGGCAAAGAAAAATTCTTTGATACAAAGGAATACGGAAAAGGGATCAGGCAACTGTTGGGAAATAAAGAGTACACGCTTATTGTTGAACCGGGAAGATTTATAGCCGGGAATGCAGGCGCGCTTATAACAAAGGTCCTTTATACAAAAAGATCTTTTGGTAAAAATTTTGTGATCGTGGATGCAGGAATGAATGATATGATCAGGCCTGCTTTATATGGCGCTTATCATAATATTCTTCCGGTTTTCAGGTCACTAGGCAGATCTATTGTAAAAACTGATGTTGTCGGGCCTATCTGCGAAACAGGGGATTTTTTTGCTCTTGGCAGAAAAATGTTTTGTTTTGAACAGAATGACTTGCTTGGTGTGATGGATACAGGTGCTTATGGATATGAAATGTCTTCTAATTATAATTCTCGTCCGAGAGTTGCACAGGTGTTAGTGAACAAAAACAAATTTAAGATAATTAAAAAACGGGAGACTTACGAAGACTTGGTAAAAGGCGAGTAAAAAAAGACTGTACAGAGTACAGGGTACAGGGAAACAAAAAGACATTAACGGGTTAACGAGTTAACGGGTTCAAAACAAACAAGTTAACAAGTTGACAAGGAAACAAGTTGACAAGATAGAAAGTCAAAACAGTCAACAAAGTCGGGAAAGTCAATAAAATAAAAAAATCGCAGCACGTATTGCGCATTTCGAAATATAGTATGATGTAGGGGTCGGATTTATCCGACCCAATAAGACAGGATCTAATGATCTTCGGGCTTGATGAATCAAGCCCCTACAAGTAAACAATATTTATCCGTGTAAATCCGTGGCTAAGATTTTTTAATTGTTTTCAAAGGATGAAAATATGATTAATTTTACAAAAATGACAGGGACAGGGAATGATTTTATTATGATCGATAATCGAAAGAATATCGTAAAAAACCGTTCAGTATTTGCAAAAGAATATTGCAGACAGCATTATTCGATCGGAGCCGACGGAGTAATATTTATCGAAGCTCCGCACTCTGCCTGCCTCGCCGACAGGCGGGTACCCCGTACTCTGCACGATTTTAGAATGAGAATTTTTAATCCTGACGGAAGTGAAGCTGAAATGTGTGGAAATGGTGCCCGTTGTGCTGTGATGTTTTCGTATCTCAAAGGTATTGTCAAAAAAAGAACAACTTCTTTTTTAACAAAAGCCGGAGTAATACAAGCTTCGATCTCAAAAGAAAATATCAAACTGAAAATGGTCGAACCGGTTGATGTGATGTTGAACAAGAAGATCAAGATAAAAAATTCTTATCTTACAGTTCATCATATAGATACGGGTGTACCCCATACTATTGTTATAGTTAAGGATGCAGAAAAAGTTGATATAGATAACTATTCACCGCAAATAAGGTATAATAAAGTTTTCAGAAAAGGAACCAATGTTGATTATGTGCAGATATTAAACGGGCATAGTATAAAAATGCGTACCTATGAGCGCGGAATTGAAGGTGAAACTCTTGCCTGTGGCACAGGGGCAACGGCTTCTGCCATCATTTTATCCCTGCTTGGTTATACAAGATCCCCCGTTGATGTTATTGTTAAGGGTGGAAAATTGAAGATCTATTTTGAATTAAATGAAAGTTCATGTTGTGGGACGTGCAAGGTTTGTCACGGTATCAGCAATGTTTTTCTTGAAGGCGAGGCAAAAGTTGTATATGAAGGCGTCATTAAATAAAAAATATTTTTGGGTTTTTTTGTTCTGCACTCTCTGTACTCTGTACTCTGCACTCTGCACTCCAATTTTTGCGCAGGATACCCAGACCAGCGAGCCTATCCTCATAACATCTGACAAAGTAGAATACTTTGATAAGAAAAAAGAGGGTGAATTTACAGGGAATGTAAGAGCTACTCAAGGGAAACTTTTACTTACAGCCTCAAGGTTAAAAGTAAATTTTGGCACTCAGGGAAATAAAATAGAAAAATTTGTAGCAATTGGCAATGTTAAGATGGTGCAAGAAGAGATCTCGACCTCAAGTGATTCTGCAACTTTTTTTAATAATGAGCAGAAAACAATACTTACCGGCAAGCCACATGTTTTTTCAAAAAACAATGAATTTACCGGAGAAAAAATAACCGTTTATCTTAAAGACAGCCGTTTTCTTATTGAAAAAAATGTTAAGGGAATTGTTTTTCCCGAATAAAAATCTGTGAGTTTGAGAGGGAAATATGGCGAAATTGGAAATAAAGAACCTTGTAAAGACTTATGATAAAAAACACGTTGTCAATGATGTCAGCATTTCTCTGGAAAGCGGTGAGGTTGTAGGATTGCTTGGGCCTAACGGTGCAGGGAAAACAACAACTTTTCATATGATAGTAGGGCTTATAAAGCCGAACGAAGGGAAAATTTTTCTTGATAATGAAGATATAACAGATCTTGCGATGTATAAGCGCGCAAGAATGGGGATAGGATATCTGCCACAGGAACCTTCAATTTTCAGAGGGCTTACAGTGGAAGAAAATATTCTTGCAATACTTGAAACGCTGAACATTTCCGAAAAAGAAAAAAGTGATAGGTTGAATTTTCTTCTTGACGAATTGAGGATAAACCATATCCGGAAACAAATAGCTTATACTCTTTCCGGGGGTGAACGCAGAAGGACTGAAATAGCAAGAGCGCTCGTAACTCAACCTAAATTTATGTTGCTTGACGAACCTTTTGTAGGAATTGACCCTATTTCTATTGCAGATGTGCAGAATATTATTCAGGAATTAAAGGGAAAGGGAATAGGAATTATTATTACTGACCACAATGTAAGAGAAACCCTGATCTCTACTAACCGTTCGTATATTATATATGAAGGTAAAGTACTTATTGCAGGGAATGCTGCGGAGCTTGCCAGTAATGAGAAAGTAAGAAAAGTATTTTTGGGAGAAGGATTCACCCTCTAAGACATATTCTCCTATATTTTTGTTTGACAAAAATAAAAAAAATGGTATAATTTAAACATATTAACCCCATCTTGCCGTTGTTCGTCTCCCGTCTGAAAAATAACCGTTGTCCGTCATTCGCAGTCCTCATACCGTAATGCGTACCACGTACTGCGTAATACTGTTTTTAAAGGAAATACAATGCGAACTCCTCTTTATGACTATCATTTAAACCAAAAAGCAAAAATAGTGGATTTTCATGGCTGGGACTTACCGATATATTATACAAGCATAATAGAAGAGCACATTTATACAAGAAAAAAAGCCGGTTTATTTGATATCTGTCATATGGGAATACTAAGACTGCCTGAAGAAAGCAGTTTAAAATCACTGCAAAACCTTACTGTGAACAATATTGAAAAGCTTAAAACAGGGGATATACAATATTCGCTTGTTTTAAATGAGAATGGCGGGATAAAAGACGATATACTTGTTTATAAAATGGAATCTGGCTATCTTGTGGTTGTTAATGCTTCAAACAAAGACAAGATATTTACATGGTTCAAAGAGCATTCTTCCGGAGTTGATATCCAAGACCTGAACCTGATACACGGTATGATAGCGTTGCAGGGGCCGCTTGCAATACAGATAATGGAAAAGTTGCTGCCGGGTATCGGGAAACTAGGTTACTACAAAATAATGATAGGCAAAATTTTAGGTGTTGAT
>Ga0265297_10006238_pt1 | contig 17471 bp, 18 predicted proteins | sample Munlanlwell13791_FD_192502 | JGI IMG/M metagenome (GOLD analysis project Ga0265297, IMG submission 192502) | Leachate microbial communities from a municipal landfill in Southern Ontario, Canada - Leachate well 137-91 | ecosystem: Engineered > Solid waste > Landfill > Unclassified | place...
GACGGAATTATACTTGACCCTTTTATGGGTTCAGGCACTACGGCAGAAGTGGCCTACAAAAATGGTAGAAATTATGTCGGTTGTGAACTTAATCCAGAGTATTGTAAGATGGACAGGGGGCAAAAAGAACAAGAAAAGTTAGCTTTGTTCACAGGTGATAAATGTTAGAAGCTATCGGCTATATATCAACAGTACTGGCGATTACAGGCGTTATTTTCAACAATAGAAAAATGCGTATATGCTTCTATATATGGCTTATAAGTAATGGCAATGAATCATTTGACGCACCAAGCGCCGGAAAGATTGAAAAATGAACATTAGAAAAAGATTTTGGTATGCATATGGTTGGATATTCGTAAGGCCGCGTAGGTGGTTTTTCTGGCAAATGATTACAAATACATCTCCAATGTGGCTTCCAGAGTGGAATGATTGTTGGGGGCGATATGATTGGCCTAATATTCATTGGTGGATTTTATATAAAACAGTTTTTAAATTCTTTAAATGGTTGAATTATGACGCTTGGAGGCCATTTTGCAAATGGGGCAGGATTAGACTGACTTTTCCACTTATAGCCCGAATAATACAGCGTATAGGACAAACAACGGCAGGGTATGCCATATCTGGCGGAGAGTGCTTCCATTGTTCGAGCGAAAAAGGTGCCCCAGTGGATTTGTCCAATGACGAAACAGGAATAAAGTTTATCTTAGAAAGAGAATGGTCGGAAGGAACTGAAAACGGGACTGATTATCGGTTTTGTGGCACAACTATTTGCCCCGTTTGTGGATATAAACGTTATTACGAAGACGGCTCTTTATAATGGTGAGTCAACTATATCAATACCTAAGTAATTCTTTAAGTTTGGGGATACATTTTCACGCTGGAATTTACAGCCTTGCGGTACGAGATTTTATATTTGGCATTGAATCACTTGAGACACCAAGGGTATAAATAATGAAAATATCAGACAAAAAATATCAGATAATTTATGCAGACCCGCCTTGGGAATATGCAGACCAAAAAAACAATGACCCTAAAATGGGTGGTATTACTTATCCGATTATGAAATTGCAAGATATTAAAAATTTGCCAGTTCAAAGCATAAGCCAAAATAATTGTGCTTTAGCGTTATGGGTTACAATGCCATTATTGAAAGAGGGTATCGAGGTAGTAGAGGCGTGGGGATTCAAATATGTTACCTGCTTGTTTAATTGGATAAAACTTAATCCTTCCGATACATCAGATAGATTTTGTATTACCGAGTCAGATATATATTCAGGAATGGGACATTGGGTTAATGGCAACGCAGAGCTTTGTTTGTTCGCAAAAAAGGGCAGTCCGAAAAGAATGGTTAAAAATGTAAAGCAAATTCAAATGTGGCCAAGAGGCAGGCATTCCGCAAAACCACCACAGATTAGAAATGAGATTGTTAGATTGTTTGGCGATTTGCCACGCATCGAACTGTTTGCCCGCCAAAAAACAGACGGATGGGATGTATGGGGAAACGAAGTATGAAAAGGACAAAAAGCGTTATGGTGAGTCAAGTGATTTATTACCATAAAATTTAAAAAATAAAAACCGCCAAAAAACCTCAAGCCCTGTAAATCAGGGTTTTTTTGTGTCCTCAAATTGCGTAAACTTTTCCGCAATAATTTTCTTGCCAATCCTGTAAAATAATAAATATAGATAGTCTATTTATGGTAATGGCTCATGATGTTCGGCCCACAACTTCGTTTAACAGGTGGACAAGTAGGAAGATTGAAGCAGTGTCGTCGTAACATAGAATTACCAAAAGAAGACCCTGGAGAAGAAAAACGAATACGTTTCGAGATTGATTTTTGTAATCAAATGCATGACCCGTTAGGACGAAAAGATGATTCGCCAGTTGATTAAAAAAGAAAACTTAACAAAGGGGTAAAAAACATGAACATGAAAAGACATATTAACTCATTCGCGATTCTTTTGGTAGTTTCAATGGTTTGCCTCGCCGGCACGAGAACGGGTGTAAGCCAGTACGACCCCCGGAACGGTTCAATCACACTTTACTATGAGATTTACACCGATGTCAATAGTGCAGGTCTTCCGCAGCCGACAGATTTTAATGATGCTAACTCGCTGGTAATGCCTGATTTTAGGGGAGACTTGTACGATATCCAGATAGATCCGAATGGCACAGACACAAGCATAAGCATAGGGGTTTATTACAACCCCAAAGAGCCTCAATCCGTAACTGACATAAACTCCGCCGGCGTAGCCGTTGTTCCGTCATTACATAATCCAAGCGACTCGAACCAATACACGGTGTACCAATGGGACGGACTAAGTGATTTGCTGAATTACTTCTACCCTGTGCCAGTTATTGACCCCGCGGCCAATATTATTTACGGCCCGAAAGTAAGGGGAGACCTTTACATTGGTATTAAAAATGCCGACCATGCGACTACGGACAGGGTGAGAGTTTACTTATTCGGAAAGATGGACTAAAACCCTAAAAATGGCTAAAAAACCCCAAAAACAGGCAAAAGAACAAAAAACAGCTTCTCAGGATAAGCCAGGCGAAGTCCAATTCGATGAGGACGTACCAAACTACCCCCCTAAAAAGGTTAAAAAACTTGAACCAAAACAAAAGCGGTTTTGCGAAGAATACATTATAGATTTCAACGCAACACAGGCAGCTTTAAGAGCAGGATATGGCGGCACAAAGAAAGACCCTAAAGTTGCCGCAGTACAGGCTTGCAGACTGTTAATAAAAGATAATGTTTGTGGACATTTAGCTGAAATTACAGGCAAACAGTCGAAGCGATTAGAGGTAACTGCGGATAATGTGCTAAATGAAATCCGGCGAGTTGCTTTTTGTGATGTAGGGCAGGCGTTTAACGATGATGGCACTTTGAAACCAATACACGAGATACCGGAAGATGTTCGCCGAGCTATAAGCGGTTTTGAGGTAGAGGAAATATGGAAAGGACGCGGAGAAGACCGAACACAAACAGGAGAACTTAAGAAGTTGAAATTTTGGAATAAAGACAGCAATAACGAAATGTTGATGAAGCATTTGGGTCAATTCAAACAAGATAATGACCAGAAAAACGAAGCATTAACAAGTCTTTTAGGATTGATTGATGGTAGCAGTAGCGGAAAATTGCCAAGTCCAGACGAAGCGGGCGAATAAGCTCGGCAATCGTTATTGGCGATTAAATCACCTGTATTACATCATTGATGAACAGGGCAAGAAGATTCTGTTCAAGATGAATGCGGTGCAGACTGCTCTGTATTTCGCTATGTGGTGGCTGAATATCATTCCGAAGTCTCGCCAGCACGGAATCACTTCTTTCATCGCAATTTTTATGCTTGACGCTTGTCTGTTTAATTCCAATGTTAGAGCTGGCATTATCGCCCATAAACTTGTTGGCGCTAAAAAGATATTCAGGGACAAGGTCAAATTTGCTTATGATAACCTGCCCGACGACTTGAAAGCCGAACTGTATCTCATTAAAGATGACTCCTGCGAACTTATACTGTCGAATAACAGCAGTATTTACGTTGGAACTTCAATGCGTTCCGGTACGTTGCAGATATTACTTGTGTCCGAGTACGGCTGGATTTGTACACACGCTCCGGCAAAAGCCGCTGAAATCAAGGCCGGTGCGATGGAAACGGTACACGAAAACGGTATGATTTTCATCGAATCTACTGCCGAGGGCGGATTGGGCGATTTCCCAGAGATGTGTAAAGCTGCGGAACTTTTGCAGCAGAAGAACAAGCCACTTGGTCGGTTAGATTATAAACTGCATTTTATACCTTGGCACGAGAAAGCCTCTAATATCACAGACCCCGATTTTGTCGAAATATCGCCTGAAGTGGGCAAATACCTTGATAAAATTGATAAGATTTACGGCAAAACACTGACGCCGGAACAGCGGGCGTTTTATGCTGCTAAAAAAAGAATCTTAAAGCATTTGATTTTCAAAGAACACCCCTCGTATCTCGAAGAAGCGTTTATCGCAGCGGTCGAGGGAGCTTATTACGCTACTGAAATGGCACAGGCCAGAGAAGAAAACAGAATAGGCGTTGTTCCTCACAATCCAGAGTATCCGGTTCACACAATTTGCGATTTAGGTGTTGGTTCGCATATGCCCTGGATATTCTTCCAGGTTATAGATATGCAAGTTCGCATAGTTAATATCTTTTGTTTGGGCGATAAGGGCGACGTTCGGGGTGGAATACCGTTTTTTAAGTCAATGCTCGATGATTACAAGGTTCAATTCAAGTACAATTATGGCCGGCACTTTGCACCATTCGACATTAACAGAATCGAAACAGGTACAGGTAAGACCATTCTCGAAACTGCTTTTAATCTCGGCCTGATATTCCACAAGCTGGGCAAAGAGGACAGCGTTTTGGACGGTATCGAGCGGACTTCTACGCTATTTCCTGCAATCTGGATTGACTCTGAAAAGTGTCAGGCATTGATTACGGCCTTATCGTCTTATCATCGGGAATGGATTGAAAACTTGGAATCTTATAGCAATACGCCTGTTCCTGACAAGTCGAGTCATTACGCAGACACTTTGAGGTATTTATCACTAATAATTAAAAACCGTCTTTATGTTATGGAAGTCGTTAAAGAACATATGCCCAGGCGTAAAGACCCAATGTTGATGTAGAAAACGTGAATAAACATAAAAATTCTTAGCGGCTTGTTGTGGATTATATGAGTAAGTTTACTAAATTTATACATTATTTTGAAAGAAAAAAACGCTATGAAGCGTTACTTGCTATCAGGAAATTGCCGTGGATAGAGCGAAGAATATTAAAATATTGGCATAGAGAAGCGACAAAATCTGTTACGCAGCTATCTGTGTTTAATGGAAGTATGTATATCAAATTAAAACCGTTTGTGTAATAAAAAAAGGGATGAATTATGTCAAAAATAAACTTAGGGAGTAAACCATCACTGTATATTGATAAAGACCTGCCGCTTGAAGATAAAGTAGGCAAGACCGTTACGGCACAGGTAACTCTTAAAGTCAAGAGCAGGACCGAGAACGATAAGGGCAAAGGTAAAGGTAAACCGAAATGCTCTTATCAGCTTGATATTGTGGATATTGACTTTGACAAACCGGACAATGGACATATTACAGCATCGGCGAATCTTGATAGAAAAGTTAACTATTAAAGGCGATTAATCTTATGGCCAATACAACCGAAGAACAAGATATAATTGACATCATAAAGGGATTCCGCGATTCCGGTACAGCAGATTCGCAAGACCTGTTCGACCGGATGCGCAAGGCCAGTAATTTCACATACAAAACAGAGAGCCAATGGGATGCGAATGTTAAGGAAGCCAATCAATCTAAAGGCAAATTCTGTTTAACAATACCGCTCATAAAGCCAATTATTAAGCAAATAACCGGCACGGAAGTAGAAAATCCCAGGGATATTGTTGTTAAGAATGTCCGGAATGGTTCTCAGGTTATTGCTAAAATCCTGACCTCTTGTGCGAAACAGACGATAGATAAAAACAATGTAAGGTTCGAGTTATCACAGGAATTTGAAGCCGGCATCAGTACTGGCCAGGGCGTTATCGGCGTATTTAAGAGCAAGGTAAATGACCCGAAACATGCCAATCTTGATATTCGCAAACTAAATGAGCATAGTGTCTTGTTCGATCCATCATGTTTGAGTTACAATATCAATGATCCGAAAAATGGATGTAAATACGTCATATACGATGAACCTGTTGACCGTGAGTATATCGAACTTGAATACCCGGATAAGAAAGTTGACCTATCCGCGAACGCCGGCGGTTCTTTCATGGGTACTCTTATTGGCAATACAGTAGGTATTATTAGATCTATGACGGGATGGGATTTAAGTAAAAATAGAGCCGTAGGGCAGGCAGGTTTTGGATTCTCTTATGACGGTGAAACAAGCAAAACAAGGGTAGTCCTCACTCATACATGGTGGAGAAAGCCAAAGAAATGTATCTGGTGGTATGATTCCCGTAAATCTGAAATGGACGCAAAGCTTCTGATTGACGATAAAGAGATTGCAGCAGCTAAAAAGGCCACAAAAGAGGAAGAAGCATCAGCTAAGGCACGCGGCGAAGAAATGACCGCTACTGCAACGCAGGCAGGTTTAAATCTTTTAGATCCAAAGGTTAAGGATGAAATCAGCAAGGCCGCGACTCCGGTATTCGAGATATTCGATGTTATCGTTAATGTGATGCACCATACAATCAGTAATGACAATATCTTTCTTGAAGATAGAGTTGACGAATTCAACGGCGTTGATGCTTTCCCATTGGTTCCGTTTTGGGCTTATTTCGATAACGGATATAAAGCCGGTGTTTCCGAGGACTTAATCGGAACACAGATGGAGCTTAACTATATCCACAGTCAGAGCCTAAATATCACGAAAAACATAGCCAATTCAGGCTTGATAATGAGGGGCGGCGTAGGAACCGAGGCTTATGAACTATTCCTTGAAGCCCATGCGTCAGAAGACGGCATAATCCTTAATGAGTCAAAGGCCGGGGGGAAGATTGAAAAGATTCAACCTGCTCAAATTCCGGCTGCACATATCACGTTCGAGCAACAGGCCATACAAAATATGCGGTTGATAAGCAACCAGAGAACGGAAATAAACACTTCGGACACACAAGCCTTGTCCGGAAAGGCGATATTCCTTAAACAAAAAGCATCATTGCAGGGTTCCGGCTCGATATTTATGAACTGGAACTATTCGTTTACGATGTTTGCTAATTTACTCATAAACATCATACGGCATAACGATATATTCTCCGAAGATGAGATTTTAGAGATAGTTGAAAAAGAAGACTTGCTTGACAAAGATATATACGAACGGGCAAAACAGATTGTAATCCAGACGTTCGAGCAACAGGGTATTCAAATGCCTGTACCGCCTAAACAGCCTAACGAAATGATGCTTCGAGGCTTACAGCCTAACGAGCAAATGCTTATCGTTACTAATCTTAAAAAAGAAATGGACCTTTATACTAAAATTCAACAGGATATAGAACAACAGGCAATCCCAATGGCAAAGTCCATGCTTCTTGATGAAATCCATAATATTAAAAAAGGCGAATATAACTGCGTTGCAACATTGTCCCCTGCCAGCGAAACGATGAGAGCTATGAAAGCCGCAGAACTATTCGAGCTTAATGCCGCTTTAATTAAATCCGGCGATATGCCGATTGATGGTGAGTTCCTGATTAAAGCTACAGACATTGACAACAAAGACCAGATACTTGAAAGCCGGAGGGAGAAGTTGAAACAGACATCTTTACAGGCTTCTCAGGTGCAGTTGAACATGGCCAAAGCAAAACAAATTGAAGATAAGGCTCCTAATAAACCTCAAATGGCAGGAGTAGCGTAATGGGAATCGGAATTAAAGTAAAAAATAGTATGCCAGCCAGTCGTATCGAAAACCGAACGACAAGAAATTGGCATCAGGGCGGCGGAGTAGGTTTGAATCCAAATTTATCGGTAAAACGTATTGAGGGTATCGGGCATGGCCCGGAAGACCGGATACGATATGAAAAAGGCTACTCTCGGACGTTTGGAATATGTAAAACGTGTAAGCAGTACAAAGGCGAAGACGCCCCACAAGGCGAGCATTGCAAATTAGGAAGGTGTGATAAATGACAAACGATAAAGATATAACTCAAAAAATAGCCGAGAACGTACCACCGCCAGAGTTTAAACCTGAATGGATTGAAGCGTTCCTTGCTTTCGCATTGGCTTCTCATGGCGATTATGTAGGGATACCGATAGAAAAGCTTAAGACGTACAAATTCGGCGGTGTTCATCCCCCGGTGTGGCATGAGGCCACAAAGTCTTTTATTCTGGCAACTGCCCGTATTGACGTAAAAAAACTGATAAAGACGTTGAATGGTGAACCTATTATCGAAACAGCGAAATTTATGCCTAATCCAAGCAGAAACTAAGTATGGCTTTAACGGAAGACGAACAATCTGAACTTGAAACTTTAAAAGCTGACATTATTATCAGCAAAGGCGAACGTATCGGCACATGTAAACGGGATGCCGACCCAACTAAGAAACAAAGATTAAGAGATTTATACGAAAAAATGAAAGGATAGTTTGAAATGGCTAATTTATCGAAAGCACAGGTTATTGAGAAATTAACAGCATTACGAATTCCATGTGACGCCACGGCTTCATACGCTGACTTGAAAGCATTACTGCCTAATGAACCAGTGGACGAAACGCAGACAGCGGAACCAGCAGACAAGGTTAAAGATGAAGTCAAGGGCGATGGCAAGAAAGTAGCAAAGCCTGCTCCGTTAACCGAGGCCGAGTTAAAGAGAAAAGCAGACATTGAGAAACGTGCCAATATCGGCAATCGCCAGCCGGCAGCGGACGAAATGATGGAGCTTTCCAGGCTGAGAGCCAGGGCAAAGGCGAACGATCAGAAATAAAATATGAAGCAGGTTATTGAATATCTTGAAAATTTGTTAAAAAAAGACCCGAATTTCACGGGAAACTTGCAAATTAACATTGTTTCTGGTACAATAAAAGATGTAAACGAAGTAAAGCGGATAAAATTCGCAACCGAGTAACGCTCTTTAAAACTGAATATTTTAAACGCAGATAAGTTGAAAGATAACCCTGCATTGAATCCTTAATTGTGATTTGGTGCGGGGTTTTTTTATTGCCTACGTTTCGAGAAGAACGGCAAAAACTTCTCCCTTAACGGCAAAGGATTACCGGGATGTTATGTTTTGGCGGAAACAGTATAAATTCGCTCCTCAACAGCAAGGTTTGCTGGAACACGGCAGGCTTGACCGGCATTTCTCAAGTCAAGGAGTATTGTTATGTTAGAAAATGAAATCGAAAACGGATTGAACAAAGAACAACCAGTACAGGAAATTGAGACTCCGGAAGTTCCAGAAGAATTGGAATCGCCTGAAACGCCAGCCGCGGAAGTGCCGGAAGTGCCGAATGAACAGCCAAAGGTTGATAGTGTCCCCCTTCATGTAGTCAAAGAACTGCGAGAAAAGAACAGGCAGCGAGAACTTGATAATGCACGTCTTGAGGGCGAACTTAATGCTTACAAGCAAAAAGAAGTCGCTCAAGTAGCCGTACAACAGAAATCGCCTATGCAAGTCGCGGCAGAACAGCAGGGGATTGACACTACGCAACCCGGATGGGAAGACGATATTTCCATGAGTGGCAGTCTTTATAAAGCTCAATCGGCATGGGATAACAACCAGGTCGCTTTGAAGAAAAGGGCCGAATCTGTAATGTCAGTAGCGGAAACATACCCCGACTACGAGCAAGTTTGCAGAGAAGGTGTTGACCATCTTACTATTGCCGAACGCCGGATTATCGACGGAAGAATCGATGATTACGGTTTGAAAGCATACGAGTTATGCAAAAAGGCTTTAGTAAGGGCTGGCATTACGAAACCTATTGAGGATACTGCTATTCCTATTACTCCTAAACCTGTTGTTCCAAAAGTTCAGTCCACAACCAAAAAAGTGGACGAGCCAAGAAAACCTAAAATGCCAGAGCCTCCGAGCCAGGACGATATACTTTCGGGTGTAAGTCCGTCAGTTCAGAGAGTGATGAATCTTTAGGTAAATAAGCTCGTTCCTTTAAAAACGAAAGGAACGGTCTTTATATGACTGATACAAGTTTTGCTTTTGGAGACCCACGCGCTCAGACAGTTTGGTCGCCGCAGGTCTATGCGTATGCCCTTCAAAATATGTTCTTCACTAAAATGATGGGGAACACGGGCGATTCAGCGGTATTTGTTAATACCGATTTAACAACTAAAAAAGGTGGTACGGTTGTTGTCGAATCCGATTCACCGCTTACAGGTAATGGCGTAGGCGATGATGGTGATACAACCAGTGCGGAGGAACAGGGCAAAGTCAGAAATATGTCTGTCACTGTTCACGAACGTGCAAATGCCATGAAATCAGCGGGCAAGTTGTCTGAACAACTGACGGCAACCAATATCCGCGATAAAGCCAAACGAGATCTCGGTGTATGGCTTGGCGAAGTAATGGAAAAGGACATCGTTACTGCCGCTTGCGGTCTTTACAACGAGAATTCGGGTGGTTCGGCCATTGAGACTATCAATGAGTCTTATCCAACTGCCAACCGTATATTTTACGGCGGTCAAACTGCTGCCGGCGTAATGGCAACAGGTGGTCCGTCGAGTCATACGAATTACACTACGGACGCTCTTTTGAGTGCCGCTACTACTACTGATGTGCTTTGCGGTACATTGGTATTAGAGGCCATTAAGCGTAGATGTATGGCTGCTACACCACGTTTCAGACCCGTAAATATCTATGACCTCAGTAAGATGAACGCTGACGATGTTCGGTCTGGCAAGCCTCTTGGCGAGCCTCTAATGAAAGTGCTTATCGTTCTTCTTCACCCATTACAGGTTAAGGCAATTAAGGCCGAAACCGGCACTGTAGGCTTCAAGGCGATGGAATCGGCTGCGAATGTTCGCGGTAACCAGAACCCGATATTCTCTGGGGCCGGAGTATTCTATTGGGATGGTATGTTGTGCTTCGAGTACGACAGAATCCCGACAAGAACCGGAGCGGGCGGAACTGCACTTGCAGAAGGCTTCCGCTTAAATGCCGGAAGAACTGCAACAGATGATGCCGTTGCAACCACAAAGACCGTAGCAAGAGGTTTGTTCCTCGGCGGACAGGCTTTGTCTTTTGCATGGGCACAGAAACCGGGCTGGTATGAGGACATGTACGATACCAACAAGCCGAAAGTAAAGGTCGATATGCTTTACGGAGTTAAGAGAACCCTGTTTCTTAAACACGGTGCGTCTGTTTATTCAGACGAAGAAGACGAGGCAATTTATTGCTTCGACACACAGGTACAGATTGACGTTTAATCTACGTCAATGAATTGAAAACGCGAAACCGATAGGACGGTTTTGGGCTTATTCTTAAGCCGTCCTATCTTTATAAAAACGAAAGGTAATAATGAAAAAAATTATTGTTTTTATTGTTATCCTGCTCTTTACGATACCTGTGTTTGCTCTTGATATGGGATATACAAAGCACAATTTTCAGGTAGTTGATGAACTTGGCAGGGTAAGAACGGATGTTAATACTGTTACGATTCGCTCGGCAGGTTCGACAAACGCTCAGACAATTTACAAAACCAAAACAAGCGACTCCAATGTCTATCAGCCAATGACCGAAAGCACTACGAATACGGTACTTGACAGGGACCATGGGCAGGTTTCTTGGTACGGTACAGACCTTTGGGATTTTACAATTACGTTAGATAGCGGAACGATTTACGCAAATAACGGCCACATGGTACTAAATCCGTCTATCAATCGTGTTATTTTCCCATCGTATCTGGCCGCAGTAAACACAAGCACGTTTACTTTGACCGATGCACAGACAATAACATTAGGTACTGATTCCGACTGGACGATGAACGCCGGCGGGGTGGCTTTTAACATCTTGCCATTGACGACAGATGAAAGCTCTATTATCAATGTCGGTGCAGATACGGAAGGTGCAGATTTTAAGCTGTTTGGTGCGACGACCGGCAGTTATTGTCTATGGGATTCGAGTGCTGATTCGCTAATTTTCGCAGGTGCGCCTATTACGGCGACCGGAGCGGCGGTCAATCTCAATGCCTCGTCAAACTTTGCCGTAAATATCGCTTCTGGCACATCGACCGGAACGGTAACAATAGGCGGTACTGGGGTTCAGACTATTGCCATTGGCACTGGTGGCACAGGAGCAAAGACCATTGGTATAGGTGATGGAGCATCGACCGGAACGACTACAATCAAAGGTGGTTCTGGCGGTGTTGCTGTCAATGCAAGCAATGGAACTGTCGCCACTAACATTGGCACAGGTACATCCACAGGAACAGTAACTATTGGAAGTGCAACGACTACGCAAGCGGTTGCGATTAACGCAGGCACAGGCGATTTAGCATTGACAAGCACGGACGATATTACACTGACCACCAACACGGCGGTTACTGATAACATCGTCATAACGAACACACAGGGAACTGCCGCTACTGCCTTATCTTTGCAGGCAACCGCAGGCGGTATTGACATTGACGGTGGCTCTGGTGCTGATATTGCAATTACTTCAACTGGAAAGTCTGTTGCTGTAACATCTACCGAGGCCGCTACGGATGCTATCGCTCTTACGGCCACTACCGGGGCGGGCGGTATTACCGCTTCGTCTGGCAGTGGCGGTATCAACTTGAACACAAGTATAGACCAACCAGTTAATATCGGTACAGGTACATCAAGTGGAACGATTACGCTGGGCGGCGGGTCTGGTCTTTTGGCTATCGCCACTTCATCTTGGGACGTAGCGTCCGATGGCACAATGACAAACATAGGAGCGATTACCTCTGGCGGACTATTCACTGGAACAGCGGGCGAAACCATTACAGGTGCAACCATAAATCTTAACGCATCGAGTAATTTCAACACCAATATCAATACCGGCACTTCAACAGGTGCGGTTAGTATTGGTAGCTCGACCTCTGGTGCGTTTGCGGTCGATACAACTTCGACTGTTGCCGTAAATGCAGATGCTTCGCAAGCATATACCGTAACAGACACCGTTGCCGGTAATGCTTTTACTTGGAACACAACCGATGGCGGTATGGCTTTCACGGCGGCAGGTGCAGCGAATGGCGATTTTTCTGTTTCTGCTGCCGACGACGCAAGTATTACAGCAACCGATGATTTGACGCTGAATGGCGGTTCTGCCGGTTCGATTATCAATCTTGGTACGAATACGCAGGGAAATGTAATACACGTTGGCGACAATGACACTACGGCTGATACGATTACGATTGGTTCTGCCAAAGATACAACCGCTGTTGCCGGTATAGCCGTAACCGTTGGAAGTACAGGCACGACCTCTGCCGCTACGCTTCAATCAGGCACAGGAGACGTTTCAATAACGTCAACAGACGCTATTACGATGACTTCTGCGGGAGCTTTCAATATCGGTGCAAATGCAGCTGCCCAAACCATAACCGTTGGCAATGAGACTGGTGCAAGTTCGCTTGCTCTTAAAGCTGGTACAGGCAATATTACAATGGACGGTGTTGCCGCTACGACTATCACTATTGGCGATGCCGCACAGACTGGTACAATGAAGTTCGGCGAATCCACTGCCGCAGTACAGGTTGACCTTGCTACCGGAAACAGTAATAAGACAGTTAATCTTGGCACTGGCACAGGTGTAAGCACTGTTAATATAGCAACTGGCGGTACTGGTGCAAAGACCATTACTATTGGCGATGCCGCTTCAACAGGAGCAACAATAGTCAAGTCTGGTTCTGGCAACATGGAAATGGTTACACCGAAGTTAATAGTTAGCGGTGCAGCTACACAGTTGATTGAAATTGAGGGTACGGCAAATACCGAAGAAATGACAGTTTCTTTCGTTGACCCGACTGCCGATAGGACAATCACTATTCCCGATAAGTCAGGCCAAGTACAATTAGCGTCAGCGGCCTCCGCTCTTACGCCGGGTGCTGCGGTTACATTGACAGTTGGGCTTTCTAATCTATACACCGATACTATTACCACCGACAATCAAGATCAGACGATTACGTTTTCTGGTGGTGGTACTGCCGGAGATGTATTAACGATTCTGTTTATTACGGATACTGGCGGCTCTGGCGATGAGGTTATTACATTCCACGGAACATTAGTATCCTCTACCGGAACGCTTACACTGGCAAATGGTACGGCTAAACCGTACACAATCAGCTTCATAAGCAATGGTTCGCACTGGTATGAGACAGCAAGAACAGGCGTACAGTAACTAATTTAAGGGGTGGACACAATCTGCCCCTTTTTATAAAAAAGGAGTAATAACTTGAGCATTTTAAAGGCTGATATTTTATCATTTGTTAATGAGGCTCTTGTTGAGAGTTATTCCGGTACTCAACTTGACGAAGCGATTAAGTCCTGCCTGGCTGATTTATCAGACGCAAACCTCTTATCTGCTCAGGATGCCCATGTTTTAACTGTAGGGGACAAATCCTTTGCAATGCCTGATGATTTCAAAGAGGAAGTATCGGTAACTCCGAGCCTAAATAGTGTCGATTGCGATGTTTTAATGCCGTTTCCGGGCGGTCTTAAAGAATTAAAAGACCTTGCCGCATCAACCAGTACGCCAAGATATTATTTGATTTACAATAAAACGATGTATCTCGATTGTGCTGCAAGTTCGGCTTTTACGATTACTACAGAATATTACAAATTTCACGCAGATACAGCGGATACTATAGAGTTTGGTTATGAGTTTACGAATGTTATCAAGTTTGGAACTGCTTATTTCAAGGCGTTATTCAGAAAGAAATCAAGTTATATTCAGATATGGCGGCCTATTTATGAGGAAGCGAAAGCAAAGAGAATTGCTCTTGTGCCTCAACAGCCGCATATTGTGAGAGGGTAAAATGAAAAATAAGACTTTAGCTATAATTTTATTTTCAATTCTGTTCCTGGCTTGCGGCTGGACTTATACTTTTGATATTTCTACGCCCGCTTCAAGCGATGATCCACGCGAAGCCCCAACAAGGTTTCAGGAGATTAAAAAGTCTATTCAGGAAAGAGAAGACGTTGACCATTATTGGCCACTTACCGGAAATGAAGTTTCTGATGCCTGTTCCGGTGAACATCGTAAATTGACTTTACAAGGCATAAATGCCGTAGAGCTTGCAGCTTTAACTTCCGCAAAGTCTTATGTTTATAGATATGGCCGAGAACTTTACTACAAAGACGCTAACGGCACTGGCGATACTTATACCACGCAGATAACGAAGTTAGGCAAACTCAATCTTGACGATAGTCGATTGTCGAATAATACATATCTTGTCGGTAGGAATGTCGCCGGCTCTGCAAATATAAATATAATCAAGGTTAATGATTCCAATACACTAACATTAGGAGCGATAGCTACTCTGCCAGACGGTTCTAAACTTGCAACATCTGCCGCACCTGCTGCCGATGCTCAAATAGCAAATAAGAAATATGTTGACGACCGAGTAGCCGCCAAAGTTTTTGGTGCTTGGCCCACCGTTACAACGGTTACCACGACAGTCGCACAGGGGGCAACTAATACAGATGTTGCCGCCACTCTTGCAGCTACGGACGGATTTTTAGTTGCTAAAGTTACCGGAAGTAGTGGTCAAGTCTCTTGCGCCCTTTTTGGCTACACAGACAGTGCTAATCCTCCAACAACCTTAAGATGCGCAGATAGTATAGGACAACAAGATAAGGCAAATATATTCTATGCAGGCTATACAATGCCGGTAAAAAAAGGAGATTATTATAAAGCTACTTGGTATGGAATTTCTGGAAATAACGGAGCAGGGGAACGAACATATTATTTTTTACCTGCGAGCAATTAAATGGCAGATTTTACTTTAACAATTACAGCTTATTATGTAACTTTGGATTAAGAATTTAGGAATAATAATATGATAAAATACGGAATGACAAATAAGAATGTTATAGCAATTCTTACGCCCGATGAGTTTAAAATGCTTACGGGACAGGTTGCAGACCAAGTGCCAGATACGAGAGTTATTGACTTATCTTCCATACAAGCGGCAATAGACCTTAGAGATAAGAATATGCCAATAATAAAAGAACTGGTAGAGGCCGCCAGCAAACTCCAGGAGAATAAGGTTTAACTGATGCCCGACTTTGCCTTGACAATCCCCAAAATTGGACGTTACGAAGGAATACCAAGCGTTCTCCTGCAAGACGCTTTCGTAGCCAAAGAAACTGTCAATATTAGAGAGCAGGATGGAGAATATCGTAAGCTAAAAGGGCGGGCGTATGAGTTTTACGATAGCAATAATATCCCGATAGTAACGCCAGTTTTGACTTATCCGATAACCGCAGTTGGCGGGAGCGATTCGGATTTAGATTCATATACAAAACTATGCCTGCACTTTGACGGAATTGATGCCGCGACTGCGTATTCTGACCCGATACAAGGCGCACTAACATTTGTAGGTACAGCACAACTCGATACCGCTCAAAAGGTTTTCGGCACAGCTTCACTTTTGCTTGATGGCAATTCAGATTATATTACTTTGCCGGACAGCGAAGACTGGAATTTTGGTGCAGGAGATTTTACAGTTGATTTGCGGGCAATGTTTTCTTCTGTTACCGCCGAAATCAGTGGCATAGCTTCAAATGCAATATGCTCTAAATGGGTTGATATAAATAACCGTTTTCATTTTATTTGGTATGACGACAATAATACAATTCAGTTTCACTACGTCAACGCTGGTATAGTTAAAGCGTCTTATTTATGGAACTGGACGCCAACTATCGATACATTTTATCATATAGCATTAGTAAGGGACGGTTCAAACTTGTACTGTTTCGTGAATGGTACAAAACTGACTATTAATGCTGTTATTACGCCCATATCGTCATCAACCAGTTTTGACAGTATTTCCGCTCCATTTGAAATTGGACGCAGATATCATTCAGCAGCCACAAGATATATGAATGGCTGGATTGATGAGTTTCGTGTATCAAAAGGCATTGCAAGGTGGACAGCAGATTTTACGCCACCGGCATCGGCGTATTCACAAAACAAATTTACTATTTCCGGCAATCACGCTACGGCTATCGCCGCCGCAATCGTAGATGGCAAAATGAGAGTTAATGGCTCTACCGGAAACGATAGACTTTACGCTAATGTCGAAACAATAACAGACGTTGGCGGCAATACCGAAATTATAGTGTCTAATTCCATTGCCAGCTCAACAGCTGACGGAAATATCTTTGTTGGTGCAACTCCTGTACTTAAATATCACCATTACAAAAGACCCGCTACTAATGGCACAGAATACCTTTTTGTTGCCACGGCATATCATATATGGCATTGGGATAATACATCAAAAATCCTAACTATTAAATTTACATGTGGAACTCCCGCATCTGTGAAAAATTGGCAGATAGTTACCCATAGCGATTTTAATGTCTATGCCACAAATAATGTTGATAAAGTTGTATATTGGACTGGTAATGCCGCCCCATCCGCAGACTTTGTTGTTTTAGGAAGCGCAAGCGGAATTGACATCGACGGTGTTTATTATATCATCAAGGCTAAACTCATAATTAGTTATCAATCGTATCTTATTTTGGGCTATGTAACGTATTCAGACAGTAGCATATATAACCAGAGAATACATTTTTCAAGCCGGGCAGATACTTCTGATTGGGACATAAACGGTGCTGGCGATGCAGGGCTTAAAGATTTTAATAATAATTCCGATGTTTTAACTGCTTTTGGGAAGTGGAGCAATTATGTAGTAGCTTTCAAAGAAAACTATCATTACACAGGCGTTCTCGTTACCGATGAGGTTGTATTTAGCTGGATTGAAGAAGATTTAAAAGTAGGTGCTATTGGTC
>Ga0265297_10006239_pt1 | contig 17470 bp, 18 predicted proteins | sample Munlanlwell13791_FD_192502 | JGI IMG/M metagenome (GOLD analysis project Ga0265297, IMG submission 192502) | Leachate microbial communities from a municipal landfill in Southern Ontario, Canada - Leachate well 137-91 | ecosystem: Engineered > Solid waste > Landfill > Unclassified | place...
AACCCTTTAAATATCTATAAATTGGCTGAAGTAAAAGCCGTAGCAAAAGAGGCTAAAATATGCAAAATTCCCATAAGGGTAGGGATAAATTCAGGAGGTTTTAAAAAAGATTTTTCTTCTCCCGGGATTCTAGCGAAGCAAATGGTTGCAACTGTAGGGCGTTATATTAGGATATTGGAGAAAGAAAAGTTCTTTGATATAATGGTATCTTTAAAAGGCTCTGATGCGGCTTCTACCATAATTGCAAATGAGCTATTTTCCAAAGAATTCGATTACCCTCTTCATCTGGGGATAACCGCCACAGGTTCATTTTTAAACGGCGTAGTTAAGTCTTCGATAGGTTTAGGCGAGCTTCTTTCTAAAGGTATTGGAAATATCATAAGGGTGTCTCTCACAGCCCCTTCATTTTGGGAAATAAGAGTTGCAAAATATATTCTGCAGGCCCTGGGCTTACGAAAATACGGGCCTGAGATTGTATCTTGTCCGACTTGCTCGCGCTGTGAGGTAAAACTTATAGATATAGTTGAAAAATTTAATAAAGAACTCGAAAATTCTGGGTTAAGCGTGCCTATCCGGATTGCACTTATGGGTTGCGTAGTGAATGGCCCGGGCGAAGCTTACCAAGCGGATATAGGTGCTGCTTTTGGCAAGAAAAAAGCCGTTATATTCAGGAAGGATAAGATTTTAAGGCAGAGCGACGAGAATAATATAATAAAAGATTTGCTTGAAGAAGTGAGGCGGATATGGATATAAAAACTATTAAAAAAGAGTTGCGTAAAGAATTAAGTTTTTTAGGCGGTGCCGATGCTAAGCTTGAGGAAGAAATTATCCGCGACCGCATAACAAAAATATTTGACTTCTGGGAAAAAGAGAAAAACCGTACAATTGATAACGCATCAAAAGAAAAAGTCATAAAAGAGCTTTGCGATGAATTTCTAGGATGGGGCCCGCTTCAAAAATTGATGGACGACCCAAATGTAACCGAAATAATGATAAACGGGCCTTTTAAAGTTTATATAGAAAAAAACGGAAAAAAAGTAATAACTGAGGTAAAGTTTGATGACGAAACTCACTTGCGCCATGCAGTTGAAAAGATGCTTATTCCTGCCGGCAGGCGCGTTGATGAATCTTACCCGTATGTAGATTTTTCTCTAACTGACGGCTCGCGCGTTAATGTTATTATCCCGCCGCTTTCAGTCGGGGGTGCCACTGTCACTATCAGAAAATTTTTACGCAGCATAAGTTTGGTAAATGATTTAGTTAATTTAGGCACCATCGACGAGAGAATGGCTAAATTTTTGGTTGCCTGCATTAAGGCAAAGGTAAATATCCTTTTTTCGGGGGCTACCGGAAGCGGTAAAACCACGACTCTTGAAGTACTTTCTTCGTATATAAATCCGATGGAAAGAATCATAGTTATTGAAGACACTCTTGAGCTTACGCTCAGGCAGGAACACGTTGTGCGCTTGCTGACGCGCCCGCCTAACATAGAAGGTAAAGGCACGATTGAAATAAGGGACCTGTTCATTAATACCTTGCGGATGAGGCCTACCAGGATTATTTTAGGCGAAATAAGGGGAGCGGAAGCAATGGATTATCTTCAGGCCCTAAATAGCGGGCACCGAGGCTGCCTTGCGGTAATACATGCCTCAAGCCCGTTTGATGCATTAACCAGGCTTGAGACAACCGCGCTTTATGCCGGATTATATATGCCGGTATGGGCGATAAGAAAACAAATTGCTTCGGGTGTGGATTTAATTATACAGCACGACCAACTTACTGATGGCACAAGAAAAATAACTTATATGACGGAAGTCCTAGATCGTTTAAACGGAGAAGAAATAATTCTTAATGATATTTTCCGTTACGAAATAGACAAAGTTGATCTGGAAGGAAAAGTAATGGGTTCATTTAAAGCAAAGAATACACCGTTATTTTTCCCATTATTTAAGAAGAAAGGAGTTGAATTAAGCGAAGATATATTTAAAGAATAGCTATCAGCTTTCAGCCCCCCCTAAGGGGCGCCCTTGAAGGGCGGCTGGCGGCTGACGACAGAGAGCAGAAAACTTATTAAAATGTTATACTCCAAAAGTTTCATTTTTACTTTAAGGGAAGACCCAAAAGTTGCTGAGTGCATAAGTCATAAGCTGCTGCTTAAAGGTTCTTTCCTGTATATGGTTTCTTCAGGCATATATTCTTATCTTCCTTTAGGCTACAGAGTGCTTGAGAATGTAAGCAACATCATAAGAAAGCATATGGAAGCAAACGGCGCACAGGAACTCTTAATGAGTGCGCTTCAACCTATTGAAATGTGGCAAAAGACAGGCCGTGACCAGGTGCTTTCTGAAGTAATGTTTAAGTTTAAGGATAGAAAGAACCGCACTCTTTGCCTCGGGCCTACCCACGAAGAAGAAGTTACCGAGATAGTAAAAAAACATGTTTCTTCTTACAGGCAATTGCCGTGTATTTTATATCAAATACAAACAAAATTCAGGGATGAAGTGCGGCCAAGGTTCGGTATTGTAAGAAGCTGCGAATTTATAATGAAAGACGCCTATAGCTTTGATATGGATGAAGCAGGCCTGGCCGTAAACTACGATAGTATGCTTTCTGCTTATCAGGCAATATTTAAAGAATGCGGCTTAAATTTTATAATGACCGAAGCTGACCCGGGGGTAATGGGAGGAAATATTTCTCACGAATTTATGGTTCCGGCAGAAATCGGAGAGGATGTGCTTTGCCATTGCGCAAAATGCGACAAACATTTTAAAGATATGTCCAACTGCCCCAATTGCGAGGCAAAATTATCTGAAAGAAGAATGATTGAAATTGGGCACATATTTAAACTCGGAACAAAGTATTCATCAGCCCAGGAGGCGCTTTTCCTGGATAAAAGCGGAGTACGTAAGCCCATGATTATGGGTTGTTATGGTATCGGCGTAAGCAGAGTGCTTTCCGCGATAGTTGAAACTAATTATGACGAAAAGGGCATAATCTGGCCAAAGACAGTCAGTCCTTTTGATGTTGGGCTTATTTGTTTGGATGAAAAACTTCTGGCCCCGGCTACGGCCTTAAGCGGAATGCTTGAAGCGAACGGATTTAAAGTTTTGCTTGATGAAAGGAGTGAGCCGGCAGGAGTAAAATTCAACGATGCCTATCTTTTAGGTAATCCTTATATCGTTATTATGGGGAAAAATTACGTAAATTCCAAAAAAATAGATTTAGAAATTAGAAAGACCAGGCAGAAGCTTAGCATGAGCGAAGAAGAGCTTATGAATTTTTTAAATAACGAATATGGAAAATAATCTTGGAAAAGCGCTGGAAGAAAAAATTAAAGAAATAGTTGCAGAAGAGGGAGTTGAGATTGTCGATTTTAGACTTTCTTCCTATGGAAATCAATATTCGTTACGTTGCCTCGTCGATTATAGCGCAGGCGGAATCTCAATAGATAGATGCGCTGTATTGAATAGGAAAATATTTAATTTTCTTGAAGAGAGCAAAATGCTAGGCGAAGATTTTGTTCTGGAGGTAAATTCTCCCGGGCTGGACCACCCGCTTAAAAATTATAAAGATTTTTTGCGGATGAAAGGAAGTATTGCCGGTATTTGGCTAAGTATCCCGATAGATACTAAGGCATATATAGAAGGAGAAATAATTGATGCAAATCCGCGCCATGTAGCATTGAAAGTAAAAGATAAAATATATACCGTAGAATTAGAAAAAATTAAAATTGGTAAGGCCAGGTTGGATTTGGAACGATCAAAGTGCCGGCATTAATCAGGAGGTTTGAATATAATGAATAAAGAATTTTTAACAATCTTAGAACAATTAGAAAGAGAAAAAGGCTTGGATAAAAATGTGCTTCTTGAGGCGGTAAAGCATGCTTTGACCGTCGCCGCAAAAAAAATTGCAAAAATTACCTCAGCTTCAGAAGATGTAAAAGTAGAGATAGACCCTGCAAAAGGCGATATCCATGTGTATATAGGAGAGAAAGAAGTAGTTTCAAGAGAATTTGGCCGCATTGCCGCCCAGACTGCGAGGCAGGTAATTATCCAAAAAATACGCGAAGCAGAAAAAGATAATATCTATGCCGAGTTTAAGAAAAAAGAAGGCGACATTGTTAGCGGGGTTGTCTATCGCATCGAAAAAAGAGCCATTATACTCGACCTTATGGGAAAGGCCGAAGGAATAATCCCTTATTCATTTCTTTCGCCACAAGACCAGTTCAGGCTGGGTGAAAGAGTAAAGGCCTTTGTCTATGAGGTTAAAAAAGATAAAGGTACCCAGATAATACTTTCAAGGCGCCACGAAGGCCTGGTGAAGAAGCTTTTTGAGCTTGAAGTGCCTGAAATATTTGAGGGAGTGGTAGAAGTAAGGTCTATTGCCCGCGAAGCAGGCGAAAGGACAAAGATAGCCGTAATTTCCAAAGACGAAAAAGTCGACTGTGTAGGCGCCTGCGTTGGAATGCGCGGTTCGAGAGTAAAGAATATAATAGAGGAGTTAAGAGGAGAAAAGATAGATATAGTCCGGTTTAGCGAAGACATAAAAGAATTCATAAAAGCAAGTTTAGCACCGGCAATTATTTCGCGCATCGAATTAGATAGGGAAGCTAAAAGAGCCAGAGTGCTTGTTGCTTCTGACCAGTTGTCGTTAGCTATAGGCAAGCGCGGCCAAAACGTGCGCCTGGCATCCCGGCTTGTCGGCTGGGAAATAGACGTGCGTTCGCGTGAAGCAATCGAAGAAGAAGTAAACGATATTTTACAGCTAAAAAACATCGGCAAGAAACTTGCCGCAATTTTGGTTGATGCGGGATTTACTTCTTTAGGCAAAATATCAAATGTAACTGCGCAAGACCTTTCCAAGCTAAAAGGGATAGGAGAGAAAAAGGCTGCGAAAATCATAGAAGAAGCAAAGAAGTTTTTAGAAGAAAAAGCAAGCCAGGCAAAGGAAAAAGAAAAAACAGATTTACCTAAAGAAAAACAAGAATAAAAGGTGGTGAATAATGAGAATCCATGAATTAGCCAAGAAGCTTGGCATAGACAGTAAGGAGCTACTTACCAAGCTGCAAAGCTTAAATTTTCCCGTAAAGAGCCATATGTCAAGCGTTGACGATGAGACCGCCGAAATAATAAAACATGAAATAACCGGGTTAAAAGAGAAAGAAATAGAAGAGAATGTTATTGAGGTGGATTTCCCCATTTCCGTAAAAGATTTAGCATTGAAATTGGGGAAAAAACCGTCAGAGCTCCTGTCGGATTTATTGAAGGAAGGTAAGTTCTTAAATATAAACCAGAATCTTAATGAAGAGCTTGCCGCGCAAATTGCCTATAAATATAAAATTAATTTAAAAAAGAAACCAACCAGAGAAGAAACAATACTGAAAACCGACTCAGAATCAAAGGAAATTAAGAAACGGGCGCCTATAGTTACGCTCATGGGGCATATTGATCACGGCAAAACAAGTCTTCTTGATTATATAAGAAAAAGTAAAATTGCCGAAAAAGAAAGTGGGGGAATTACCCAGCATATTGGAGCTTACCAGGTTACTTTGCCGAAAGGTAAAATAACTTTCCTAGATACTCCGGGCCATGAAACGTTTACTGCGATGCGCGCGCGAGGGGCAAACATTACGGATGCAGTAATACTTGTGGTTGCTTCTGATGAAGGCGTTAAGCCTCAAACTGAAGAGGCTCTTGACCATGCAAAAGCCGCAAATGTCCCGATACTTATAGCTATTACAAAGATGGATAAGCCAAATGCAAACCCCGATATGGTAAAACAGCAACTTTCAAAGTTAGGGCTTGCGCCTGAGGAGTGGGGAGGAAAAACTACCGCAGTCGGAGTGTCGGCAAAAACCGGCCAAGGCATAGATGAATTGCTCGAACTCATACTTTTGCAGGCAGAGTTGCTTGAATTAAAAGCAGATTATGGAAGGCCGGCAGTAGGAGTGGTTGTTGAAGCGCGCCTGTCCAAAGGTAAAGGCCCTCTTGTTGCTATTCTTGTAAGAGAAGGAGTGCTTAAGCTTGGGGATTGTTGTGTTTGCGGGCACTACTACGGTAAAATCAAGGCCATGAGTGACGATAAAGCCAACAATGTTATTGAGGCGCAGCCATCATCGGCGGTTGAGGTGCTTGGTTTAAATGGCGTGCCTAATCCCGGAGACCAGCTTTTTGTTGTCCCGGATGAAAAAAGCGCAAAAGAGATTGTCGAGCGCAGGCGTGAAGAAGACGCCAAGCTTAAGCTGAAAGCTCCCGCACATTTTAAACTGGAAGACCTCTTTAAAAAAATAAAAGAAGAGCATTTAAAACAACTCAAAGTGATATTAAAGGCAGATGTGGGAGGTACTCTTGAAGCAGTCGAGGACGCTTTAAAGAAAATTTCTCATGAAGAGGTAGAACTTGTGTTGACTCATAGAGGGGTAGGCGCTATTAATGCTTCAGACATTTTGCTTGCTGAAGTAACTGATGCTATAGTTGTGGGTTTTAAGGTAACCATAGATACTCAAGCGAGGGACTTAGCCAAGCAAAAGGGAATAGAAATAAGAGTTTATCAGATAGTTTACGAGCTGATAGATGATATAAAGGCAGGTTTGGAAGGGTTGCTTACGCCGCAGGTTAAGAAAATTTTTGTTGGCCGCGCACGGGTTAAGGCAGTTTTTAAATTATCTAAATCCGGAATTATCGCTGGCTCCATAATTGAAAAAGGAAAGATGCAAAGAAACTTAACTTGCCAGCTGACGCGGGAAAGTAAAATAATATTTGAAGGAAAAATCCAATCGCTTAAAAGATTTAAAGATGATGTCAGAGAGGTAGCTGAAGGGGTTGAGTGCGGAATAGGGATAGGGTTTGATGAAATCAAAGAAGGCGACATTATAGATGCTTATAGCGAAGAGCTGATTGCTCGCCGCCTTAAATAAAGGTTAAGGCTAAGGTTGAGGTTAAGGATTAATTTAGCTTCAACCTAAACTTTTATAACTATGAAAAAAGTAATATTGAGCGGAATGCGTCCTACCGGTAAGCTTCATCTGGGCCATTGGGTTGGCGCTCTTAGTAATTGGGTTAACCTGCAAAAAGACTATAAGTGTTTTTTTATGGCCGCCGATTGGCATGCACTAATGAGTGAGTACAAAAATCCCAGTGCAACCAACGATTTTATTTTTGATAATGTATGTGATTGGCTTAGCTATGGCATAGACCCGAAACACTCGGTAATATTCGTGCAGTCACAGGTGCCGGAGCATCTAGAGCTTTTTGCAATTCTCTCATTCTTGACGCCTTTAGGCTGGCTTTATCGCTGCCCTACCTTTAAAGAGCAGATTGCTCAGCTTAAAGATAAAGAGATAAATACCTATGCGTTTTTAGGCTATCCGGTTCTGCAGGCCGCGGATATAACCTTATATAAGGCAAATGCTGTTCCGGTGGGAGATGACCAATTGCCACATTTAGAGCTAGCCCGCGAAATCGTGCGCCGCTTTAATTCTACTTATAAAAGGGAAGTTTTATTAGAGCCGCAGGCAATTCTTACTCCAACTCCGCGCCTCTTAGGCCTTGACGGAAGAAAGATGAGCAAAAGTTATAATAATTATATCGCTCTCGACGAAGACGATAAATCCATAAAAAACAAAATTTCCAACATGATTACAGACCCGCAGCGTATAAAAAAAGAAGATAAGGGCCGTCCTGATGTTTGTAATGTGTATAGCTATTACAGTGTTTTTGCCAAGGATAAAGCTAGCGAGGTTTATGATTGGTGTACCGGCGCCAAGAAGGGCTGCGTTGAATGTAAAAAGATATTTACTGACCTTCTCATAGAATTTATCGCTCCACACAGAGAAAAAAAGAGAGAATTTTTGAAGAAAAAAGATTACATCTATGATATACTAAAAGAAGGTACATCCAAAGCCCGTGAAATAGCTTCTAAAACTATTGTTGAAGCAAAAGAGGCAATGGGGTTGTAAAACTAGAAGCGGATATCCGCGGATCTAAACGCGGATAAACGCCAGCGAGTTACCGTGCGTAAATCCGCGTAAATATCCGCGGCAATCCGCTTCTACTAACTATATACCATGAAAATACGATTAGACATATTCGAAGGCCCGCTGGATTTACTTCTTTATCTTATTAAAAAAGACCATCTTAATATATATGATATTCCTATATCTACCGTTGTCGGGCAGTATTTACAGTTCCTGGAGCTTATGAAGTTTTTGGATATAAATATAGCTTCCGAATATATGGTTATGGCAGCAACGCTTATAAATATAAAATCAAAAACTCTTCTTCCCAAAGAGCAGGCTCCGGAAGCTCCGGAAGAGGACCCTCGCGAAGAGCTGGTAAAGAAGCTTCTTGAATATGAAAAATTCAAGGAGGCAGCGCAATTCCTTAAGGAAAAGGAAAAAGAACGGCTTAAATATGTAACGCGCTCCGGCTCTGACAATCAGGAAAAAGAAGTATTTCTGGAAGCTTCAATCTTTGATTTAATAAGCGCTTTTAAAGGAGCCCTTAAGGACGTTCCCAGGGATATTTTCTTTGAGATTATAAAAGACGAATTTACCGTGGAGCAGAAAATCCACGACCTTTTGCACCTTTTTCTTGTAAAAGAAACCGTATCTTTGGATGAATTATTTTCTTCGGCTAAAAGTAAACTTGAAGTAGTTGTTATTTTTCTTGCCATACTTGAACTTATCAGGCTTTGTGAAATTGTTGCTATCCAAAAAGTGCTTTTTGGGCAAATTTCAATTGCCAGAAGGCAAAATGTTTTAACCTGCCCCTAGAATGTCGGTTACGTTAAACGGTTACGTAACTCGTTACGGTTGCGTTTGACGTAAAACGTTATGGAAGATAAAAAACCTATACGAAGTTTCCATGATTTAGATGATACAATGACAAAATCCAACGAAACAATTACTTATGACAAAATTAGTAAGCAGTGTTACAATCTAGCAATTGCCTAGGATAAATTTAACGAACGTAATCCGGGACGCAACCGATAGACGATAGACGAAACGGGTCGCGCAACCGTTTTACGAAAAACGCAACCATATGAATCAAGAGAATGAACGAGTGGTCGATTATTTACAGGAGAACGAAGAGGAAAAGGTTATAAACCTCTCTCTTCGCCCGCATAGTATTTCTGATTTTATCGGGCAGAAAAATGTTATCAGTGCTTTAGAAATTGCGATTGCCGCGGCAAAGAAAAGAGAAGAACCCCTTGAGCACGTCCTTCTTTCCGGCCCCCCCGGCCTTGGTAAAACCAGCCTTGCCTATTGTATTGCTCATGAAATGGGAAGCAAACTTACTTCAACAAGCGGCCCGGCTATTGAGCGCGCAGGCGACCTGGTCGGTATTTTAACTAACCTTGAAAAAGGAGATATTCTCTTCATAGATGAAATCCACCGCCTTTCAAAGATTGTAGAAGAGTTTCTTTATCCTGCCATGGAAAATTTCCAGATAGATTTTGTAATTGATAAAGGCCCTTACGCAAAAAGCGTAAAATTTAACTTGAAGCCTTTTACACTTATAGGCGCAACAACAAGGAAAGGGTTGTTAAGTGCACCGCTGCGGGGCAGGTTCGGCCTTTTTTATGATTTTGATTTTTATAAAGCTTCTGATTTGTCTTTAGTTGTTGAAAGAAGCGCAAAACTTCTTGATGTAAAAATTGACAAGGAAAGCGCTCTGGAAATTGCGTCTCGCTCCCGTGGTTCGCCGAGGCTTAGTAACCGGCTTTTAAAAAGAGTAAGAGACTATACGCAGGTAAAAGATAAAGGCGCAATCCACCTTGAAATAACCAGAGAAGCCCTTACGCATTCAAGAATTGATGAAAATGGATTTGATGATTTAGACAGAAAATACCTTCGTGCGTTAATTGAGCTCTACCAGGGTGGCCCTGTCGGCATTGAGACAATTGCAGCTTCTCTCGGCGAAGATAAGGGTACTCTTGAGGATGTGGTTGAACCTTACCTGTTAAATAAAGGCTTTATAATCCGCTCTCCGCGTGGCAGAATCGTTACAGATGCGGCTTACAAGAATTTAAACATTTCTTCCCCTGAGAAATCTATGGAAGGAAGAGATGGCAAATAATAATCAGACTGATTTCCCACCATATAAAATTTCCAAATCATTCAAATTTTTTATCACTTTATTTTCAATCATAGCTTTGCTATTTCTTGGCTATATTTTATTTAAGACAGGTGAAAATTTGCAAGACATTATAAGTATTATTACAGGTGCAATTGGCGGGATTGTTTTAATCGTTTGGCTTGCGCTAGTGAGTATAAAGAAAATTCGTAATAAAGAAGGTCTGTCAGATAGAGAGTGTTTATATATTGATGATTTGGGGAATTCTAAAATTGTAAATATTATCAAAAAATATATATTTTCAAATATGGAAATAGGCGATGTTTTGAAATTTATAATTGTGATGGGTTATCTGTTTAAATGGATGTTTTTTGGTGTATTTACTTTTGGAACGATAATAGTATTTTGTAGAAATGATACTTTTTTTAGCAAAATCTTGATGCTATCTTTAGGCATAATTTGGTGTCCTTGGCTTGAAAATCTTATTTTGAAAAAGCTTAATTACAAGATTGTTTTTATTATTAAGATATTAGCCACTTTTGCTATATTTTGTGCAGGTATTATTATGATAGATAAGAAAGGAGGTTAAGGTTATGTATCAGAATATTGGAGCCATTATTGATAAGTTAATTTTCTTTGGATGTGGTATATATTTCATAGTTTTGTCCATAAAAAATAGAGAAAAATTAGGAAATAAAGTAGCCATGGTTAGATTCTCTGGGATACTATTGATACTCATAGGCATAGTGTTTACTATAAAGTCAATACTACAGAAATAGCTAATTTTTAACGCCTTTTCCGTTTCCCTCCACGCTCAAAAGCCAGAAAATTCTTCCAACTTTCCTAAAATTTTCAATCAGTGCAATCAGTGCTACAAATTTTATAAACTTATGGTATAATTTGGACCCAGATTTTATACAGTGATATTAGGCAAAATTCGCTAAATTTATGAATAATTTAGGTAAAATTCTTATTATAACCGGTTCGTTTTTAGTGATATTGGGTGTAGGCTTAACCATATTGGCACGCTTCAAAATCCCGTTTTTAGGACGGCTTCCCGGGGATATCCTGATTCAGAAAAAGAATTTTACTTTTTATTTTCCCATTGTTACCTCAATTATCTTAAGCATAATTTTAAGCCTGATTTTATATCTGGTATCCAAAATACATAAATAAAAATGTTTAAGGTAATTAAAAAAGATAAAGATACAAAGGCAAGAACAGGAGTTTTTGAAACAAGCCACAATAACTTAAAGACTCCTTCTTTTTTCCCTGTTGCTACGCAAGCGGCAGTAAAGGGTTTAACCGTGCGGGATTTAGAAGAAATTGGCATCGATGGTTTACTGGTTAACGCCTATCATCTATATGTCCGGCCGGGTATAGAAGTTATAAAAAAATGCGGCGGGCTTCATAAATTCATGGGCTTTGATAAAACGATAATCACTGATAGCGGCGGCTATCAGATTTTTAGCCTGGAGCATCTTCGTAAGGTAACGGACGAAGGAGTAAGCTTTCAGTCTCATGTAGACGGCAAATCTTTATTCTTGTCGCCGGAAGATGTTATAAAAATACAGCTGGATTTAAAAAGTGACTGTTGCGTGCCTCTTGATGAATGCGTAAAATACCCGGTGAGCTTCGAGGAAGCTCAAATTGCCTGCGAGCGCACAATCGCCTGGGCGAAGAGGAGCAAAACATTTTTCGATAGAAACCACGGCGGCTCACAGTTGTTTTTTGCCATATCCCAGGGCTCGGTTTTTGAGGATTTGCGTAAAAAATGCCTTGATAGCATATTAGATTTAAAGATAGACGGCCTTTGTGTGGGCGGTTTAAGTGTTGGCGAAGAGGTTGATTTAAGGTATAATATACTAAATTTTATAAGCCAATACGCAGGCGATGATTACTTGCGTTATTTTATGGGTTACGGGCTGCCTGCAGATATATTAGAAGCTGTAAGCTTCGGAGTTGACCTCTTTGACTGCGTTGTCCCTACGAGGTTTGCCAGGACTGGAACGGTTTTTACGAAAGATGGGGTAATAGTTGTAAGGAATTCCTCTTACATAAATGACGAAAGGCCCCTGGATAGCGAATGTTTCTGCTATACTTGCAAAAATTTTTCCCGGGCATATCTTCGCCATCTCGTAAACGTAAATGAAATTCTGGCAGTTAATTTGCTCGCTTACCATAATATATTTTGGTATAAGCAGTTTATGGATAACATAAAAAAATCTATAGAGGAAGATAGGTTTTTACAGTTTAAAAAAGATTTTTTATCCCGTTTTAACCATGAGTAAGCCTTTTGTCTTTGGTCGTCTTGCCCTGAGCGTAGTCGAAGGATTATCTTTGGCCGGATTATTATGATTATCGACGTAATAACTATTTTTCCAAGGATGTTTACGCCGGTTGTGGATGAATCTATCATCAAAAGGGCTAAAGATAAAGGCCTTTTAAAAATAAATTTACACGACTTAAGAAATTACACTAATGATCCGCATAAAAAAATTGATGCCCCTGCTTATGGCGGAGGAGGCATGGTATTTAAGCCAGAGCCAGTATTTGGCGCAGTTGAACATATTCTCGGATATAAAATATATCCGAAAAAAAAGGCCGGCAAGAATAAAAAGATTATTCTTTTTAGCCCACAGGGGAAAAAATTGAACCAGCAAATTTTAAAAAAATTTCTTAACTATGAAAGGCTAATTCTTATAGCCCCGCGTTATGAAGGGGTAGATGAACGGGTAGCCAAGCATTTGGCTGAAGAAGAGCTTTCTATAGGCGATTACATTTTAAGCGGAGCGGAACTTGCGGCAATGGTTTTTATAGATTCAATTACCAGGCTTATCCCGGGCGTTGTTTCTGATAGAAGCTCGATAGAAAACGAAAGTTTTGAGAACGGACTTCTTGATTATCCCGCGTATACAAGGCCGGAGGATTTTCGCGGGCTGAAAGCCCCCGAAGTTTTACTTTCCGGAAACCACGATAAGATAAAAAAATGGCGTAAGGATAAAGCGTATGAGGCAACAAAAAAGAAAAGGCCTGATTTATTAAAACACAGATGATCACAGACAAGAAATCACAGATGATCGCAGATAAAATCATCTGTGATCATCCGCTTACAAATCTGTGCTAATCTGTGTACCCAAAGGAGGTTAATATGGATAAACTAATGATGGTCGAACAGGAACTTAAGGAAAGCCTTAAAAAAAATTACCCGCAATTTTCAGCAGGGGACATCATCAAGGTTCACTATAAGATTAGAGAAAAAGAAAAAGAAAGAACGCAGCCGCTTGAGGGGGTTGTCATAAAGCTTCAGGGCGCGCTTCACAGGAAATCTTTTACCATACGAAGGATTGCTTACGGTGAGGCATATGAAGTAACTTTTCCTTACTATTCGCCAAATATCGAAAAAATCGAGCTTGAGAAAAAGGTCGCAAAAACACCAAGAAGAAAAAGGCTGTATTATTTACGCGAAAGAATCGGCCGGCAAGCAATGGCAGCCTAAACCTTTTTTAATATGATAGTAGGAATTGATGAAGCAGGCCGCGGCCCTTTGGCAGGAATTGTAAGTGCGTGCGCTCTTTATCTTAGTAAAGAGCCGCCGGAAGCTGTGCGCGATTCAAAAGAGTTAACGCCTTTTGCGCGGCAAAATCTTTTTGGTTGGCTTGTTGAAAATGCTTGTTTTTCCGTAGGTATTGCCAGTCCCCAGGAAATTGATAAACTCAATATACTTGAGGCGACAATGCTTGCGGCAAACCGGGCGATAAAAAAACTTTTAAACAAAGCGCCTTATCTTAAAAAAGCGCTTTTTATAATTGACGGCAATATCTTTCGCACCGAACTTGATATAAAATATAAGTGCATAGAAAAAGCAGATAAAACCGTAAAATCAGTTTCCTGCGCTTCAATCGTTGCGAAAGTGACCAGAGATTATCTGATGATGAATGCGCATTTTCTGTACCCTGAATGGAATTTTGCCAATCACAAAGGTTACCCGACGAAGGAGCACTACGCGCTGATTGAAAAACACGCATTATCGCCGTTACATAGAAGGAGTTTTCGGTTAGGGTAACGAAGCAAATTGGTTGCGTCAAGCGGTTGCGGTTACGCGACTCGTCACGGTTGCGTTTTACGTAAAACGTCTAACGATAGACGAAACGAGCAGCGCAACCGATTCACGTAAGACGCAACCATTAATCATCCTGAATAGATGCAAAAAGGTAAGTTTTACGAAGATAAAGCGGCAAATTATCTGAAACTTAAAGGCTACAGTATCCTAAAAAGAAATTTTCGTTCTCCTTTCGGAGAGATTGATATTATCGCAACGGATGAGGGCTATATCTGTTTCATTGAAGTAAAAGCAAGAAATTATAATTATCTTGTATCCGGTAAAGAGGCAATAGATTTTAGAAAAATAGAAAAGATTAAAAAAACCGCTCTTTTTTACGCATCCGGTAATTTAGACAGGCTTTTTAGGTTCGATGTCCTGGAGATAATCCAGGGCAAGGATTTTCGTGAATATAACCTCATAAAAGGAGCGTTTGATTGTAGCGTAGAAGCGGATAGCCGCGGATAGCAACGCGGATTTACGCAAGCGAATTGTGGGCGGTTATCCGCGTCAATATCCGCGGTAATCCGCTTCTATAATAAAATGTAAACATGGAAAAATACAGGGATAATTTTAAAACTTATTTAAAAGATTTAGGCGCGAAAAAACCTTCCCCCGGAGGAGGCAGCGCTGCTGCGCTGTCAGCCTGTATCGGGATTTCCCTGATTGAAAAAGCCATTAATTACTCCGCTAAAGATAGAAAATTCCTTAAGGAAATAAGACTTCTTAATAGCCTTAGAAACAAAGCTTTAATCTGTGTCGATAGTGATGGGGAAATTTTTGAAAAAGTTATGCAATCGAAAGGCAAGAAGCGGCTTTTCTTTTTAAGTAAAAGCAACGCGTTGGTTGTGGATTTGGGTAATATTTGTGTCAGAGTGTCGTGCCTTGCCAAAAAAGTTGAATCCGGCATAAAAAAGAGTATAATTAGTGATTTTTATACGGGATTAAATTTTATCCGGGTTTCCCTTAAGGCTTGTATTTATAATCTAAAAGATAACAGCAGAATTTTAGGCAAACCGGAAAGAAGCATTAATGTTTTTAAGAGGCATTTAAAGGCAGGTGTTTGATGGCGATGATTCTGGAAGCAAAAGAAATATATGATGTGCTTAAGGAGAGGCTAAGAGCGCGCCTCAAGAGCCTGCCTACCTTGACACTTGCTTCTTTAACTATCGGAAAAAATTATTCTTCGCAAGTTTATCGCGCCTCGCAGAAAAAGCTCGCGGAAAGCCTGGGGGTTAAATATCTATCTTTGGAATTACCGCAGAATATCAGAGTAAAAGACGCACTCGCCAAAATTCAAAGCTTCAACAAAAATAAAAAAATAACCGGAATTGTCGCCAACAAGCCTTTCCCTTCAAATTTTACCGAAGAAATAATATTTAGCACAATTGACTATAAAAAAGATATCGAGGGGATGAATCCCTATAACCTTGGGCTGCTTTTTGTCGGAGAGCCTTTGTTTATTTCTCCGACAGTATTAAGTATTCTGGAATTCATAAAAATGTCAGGCATTGACCTTTACGGGAAACAGGTAACCATAGTCGGTTTTTCCACACTTATAGGAAAACCTTTAGCGCTTATATTGGGCAGGAAGTTAGCAACTGTCACTATCACCCATATAGGCACTTACGAATCGGGGAAGCTGCCGTTTTATGTAAAAAATTCTGATATCGTTGTATCTGCGGTAGGCAAGCCTCACATTATAAAGGGTGAGTGGATAAAAAAAGGCGCAGTTATTATAGATGTGGGTATCGGCAAGCTCAATAATAAAGTTGTCGGCGATATAGAATTTGAGGCAGCAAAGAAAAAAGCCGCTTTTATTACACCTGTCCCAGGCGGCGTGGGGAAACTGACTTCGCTTTTTCTTTTCAAAAACCTGATAGACGCATATTCCCTTTACCAGAATACCCTGCCCGCCTCCGGCGGGCGAGGTTGCACCCGTGGACAATCAAGGAGCGGGACGTCGCCCCACGGGGCGTATTGCAAGTCCCCACGGGCTGCCGAAGGCGTACCCATGGGGCTCCAGAAAAAATATGCTTAATAATTTAAAATTGAGCGCAATTACTGTTTTAGGGGCAGGAGAAGCCGGCCTTGAATTTATAAAAAAAACCCGCGAAAAAAATTCCGGCATAAAACTAACCCTTATCGACAAAAATGCGCATTATTTTGACAAATCCAAATTTATCCGTTCTATGGACTTAAAGGCTTACGTCGATTTGAAGGATTTTGCGCAAAAGCATAACGTTATGTTCATACAGGATACGGTTGAGCGGATAAATCCAAAACAGAAGAAAATTTATTTTAAACAGAATGAACCAATAGACTTTGAGGTGTTGGTTGTAGCCAGCGGCGTAAAATCCAAAAGCATACCTTTAAAGGGTGAGCGCAGGGAAGGTTTATTCTATCTTTCAGACATAAATCCTTTTGAGTTTAAAAGTTTGCTTAAGATATCGTCAGAATTGATAATCTATGTAACTACGTTTTTGGGGCTTGAGCTTTGTGTCTTACTTAAGTCCGCAGGTAAAGAGGTAAGGGTTTTAGGCGATAATTGGAATTTCCTGGCGAGCTACAAGGAGAGAGTTGTTAATTTCTTGAGTGAAAAACAAATAAATGTCCATTTAAACGTTACAGTAGATGAAGTAATCGGAGAAGGCCAGGTTAAGGCAACAAAAATAAGCCCGCTTAACCCGCCTTCGCTTGCCTCGTCGCTTCCGGCGACGGGCGAAGCTTCGGCGAGGTTTCCGCTTGCTCAAAATGAAAAACAGGAACCTATAGGCATAAGTTCAAAGAGCTTCAAAGTGTTTTCTTCCCAGATGGTTTTTCTGGATACCGGGTTTTCGCCGAACCTTGACTTTTTCGAAGCGCCTATTAATATAACAAATATATTTACGGAGTTTGAAAACATCTTTGTTGTGGGCGATTGCGGCAGAATGGATATAGGAAACGATTATTTTTACGCATATAATTCTGATGAAGCGCGCAGCCAGGCGCAGCTTCTAAGCCAGTTTATACTTGAGGCGAAAGAAGCAAGTTTTGTGCGTAAAATCTTAAGCGAGGAAGATAAACAGAAGATGATAGATGATTTTATAGCTGCAAAGGAAAATATAAATTCGGAAAATCAAAATTTAAATAAAACCGTAAATTAAGGAGGTCTAAAATGGCTGAGTGGATTGGTATAGGAAGGCGCGCAAGAAGATGTTATGGTTTTGATGAAATCGCTCTCGCTCCTGGGCGTATTACTATAAATCCGGAAGAAGTCGATACATCATGGGAATTCTGCGGCAGGAAGTTT
>Ga0265297_10006240_pt1 | contig 17469 bp, 21 predicted proteins | sample Munlanlwell13791_FD_192502 | JGI IMG/M metagenome (GOLD analysis project Ga0265297, IMG submission 192502) | Leachate microbial communities from a municipal landfill in Southern Ontario, Canada - Leachate well 137-91 | ecosystem: Engineered > Solid waste > Landfill > Unclassified | place...
ATCGGCACGGGTCTTGAGGTCTCGACCCTTCCGATGACGCTTACGGGATCTGATATTGGTAATTACACGCTTGCGCAGCCGGCGGGTCTTGCGGCGGACATCACCGCCAAGGAATTGACTATCGGCGGGACCTTTACCGCTGACAATAAGGTCTATGATGGTAACACTACCGCTACTATCAAAACCAACGACTTAACCTTGGTGACCAAGATCGGCGAAGATGTGGTGTGCTTGAGCGCAGTAGCCGTCTTCGCGGATAAGACGGTGGGTACGGCCAAGGTCGTGAGCCTGACCGGCTCGACTTTGACCGGCGATGATGCAGGAAATTACAGTTTATCGCTTGTTGGTGCCCCCACGACCACTGCGAATATCGCTTCCGCCGTTAAACCGACTCCGCCTAGGCCTCCGTTCAATCCGGGCGTGGTTCCACCAGGGGAGGAACCCATATATCATAAGTTGAGTTTTGGGCCGCTGTTCGATCCAGATTGGGGATGGGAATCTCCTGGTTTGGACTTGGATTCCCTGTCTTTACGGTAGAAGGGCTGGTAATAATACCCGGCGGTTTGGCGGCAGGTGTGGTGTACAACCCCGCTGGCGCACAGGGGTAGCGATGGATGGCATCATTCCGGGAAAAAATGGAAAAAGCGGTTGCATCATTAATTCTTTTTTAGTAAAGTAAACCAAGAACGGAATCTTGAAGAGTCCGGAAGTTTCGCGTTCTAACCAACAGGAGGAGAATCGATGAAAAAGATCATGAGTCTCGTAGTGATACTCTCCATGCTGCTCACGCCGGTGGCTTTCGCGGCGAGTCCGTGGACTACGGAAAAAACCTATGGTGACAGAGTAACCGGAAAGATGGTGTTCGGTTTACAGAATACGCTGCTCGGCTGGATCCAGCTCTTCGCCGTTCCCAACCAATATGCCAATGAAGGCAAGAATGTCTGGTCCGGTATCGGTCAGGGCCTGGTTGAAGCGGTTGTGGATACGGTCGGCGGTGCGCTCCAACTCGTCACCTTCCCGATCCCTGCAGATCTTCCGCTCCCGAACAACGGTGTGGATCTCGGCGGCAAATAGTCGTTTGTATCCTGTGGCTTGAAAAAGAGGGGGTTTCGCGACCCCCTCTTTTTTTTTGACCCAGCTTCAGGTCTTGTTTCCCGGATTTCTCGTGATGTATTCGAGGTGCTAACCATGCCAGGACATCGATAGATGATTTATCTTGCTTCCCAGTCTCTCCGAAGGCAGGAACTCCTTAAGGATTTAAAAATTCCTTTCAAGATTGTTCCGAGTACTTACGGGGAACGAAAGTGTCGGAAGACCGCCCCCGAAATTCTTTGTATGCGCCATGCGGCCGGAAAAGCCCGCAAAGCCGTGCTTCCGCAGGCCGCACGCTTTGTTCTCGGGGGTGATACAATCGTCTGGCATCACGGGCACGGGCTCGGAAAACCGCGAAACCGGGCCGAGGCTTTACGTATGTTGCGCGGACTTGCGGGACAAAAACACGCCGTTTATACCGGTCTTGCGATCTGGGACCGGAAAGCAGGATACGTGCTCACCGGATACGCCAAGACCGAGGTGTGGATGAAACCGGTTGGAGAGGCGTGGCTTCAGAAGTATGTGGATACCATCCATCCTCTTGACAAGGCCGGGGCTTACGCGATCCAGGTTCGCCCCGGGATCGTGCGGAAGATCCGGGGTTCCCATTCGAACGTGGTGGGTCTTCCCAAGGAACTGCTGCGAAAGATGCTCAAAGAAATAAAGCGAAGGTCCGATGTTCCCTGGAGACGAAAGCATTGCACTTTGAGGGCCGGTAAGTGAAACGTATTGTTCTGACTCTTGTGTTCCTGGCGTGGAGCATCGCTCAGGGGACAGGACTTTGTGTTTTCGCCAATCCTCGGCGTGAACCAGAGCCAGAACCCGAGGATTACCAGCTTCTTCGCGAGATCATCAGTGCGGAGTTTTCCGGCCAAACTCCGCACGAATGGGGCGAATCGGTCTCGGGGGTCAAGACGCGTCTTAAGACCGAGGACAAGGTCGTGGCGCTCGGCATGGATACCTGCGACCTGATGGGCAAGGGCCAGGACGCGAAGCTGATCAAATCCCTTGCGGCCGAGAACATTCCCGCCACTTTATTCATTTGCGGGGAATGGGTCGATAAAAACGACGCGTTTCTCAAAAAACTTGCCGCCAATCCTCTTTTTGAGATCGCCAATCAGGGTATATCGCACAAGGCGTGCTCCGTGAGCGGCAAGACCGTGAACGGAGTGCCCGGCACGAATAACGTCAAAGAACTTTTTTCGGAGATCGAACAGAATGCCCGGAAGATCGAAGTCGTCACTGGGATCTTGCCACAATACTACCACGCAGGGTTCGGTTATTATGATGAAGTGGCAGTGCGTGTTGTCAGAGCGCTTGGGTACGAAGCTCTCGGTTCTTCCGGTCGCGGATCGCGGGACCAAGGCTTCAAGAAAAAACAGGTTCTGGACGCGCTCGCGAACCCGGTTGCGGGCGCCATTGCGATCCTCGGGGGCGTTTCGCTTCGAAGTTCCTTTGCTGATAGCACGATGAAAACGGTGCATAAACTCCAGTCCGAGGGTTACAAGTTCGTCAAAATCTCCGATTATCCGTTGGAATGAAAAAAGTCCCGCCATCTTTCGAAAAATATTCCGTGATCGAAATTTCCTTGGCCGGTCAGGACCTTCGCGCCGGGGAAAAAGCATCGGCCCGCGAACTCCTCTTAAGTTGCCGGATCCCGGAGCGAAGTCACGTCTTTTCCGATTACAAAGGCACGTTTCGCATCAGCTGCTACACCCGCTCCGCAAGGAAAGTCCTGGAGATTAGAGAAAAATGCAAGGCCTTGAAATGCCGTCCCAATACCTATCAATTTCATCGAAGATGGAATTGGGGCGGTCCTGGTTGCCATAAATCAAAAGAAAATAAAAACCAGGGCCGTCCCTTCGCTTTCAGGGTCAAGAGGCTCAAATCCGAAGCCTTCTCTTGGGTGAGCGCGCTAAGTCAGCATGAGATTCACCCCTGTTCAAGAAACCCGTTCATTTTGCGGGGTGTTTTGCTACAATAACGCGTCTTTGAATCGAGAGGAACCTATGGAAACGATCCGGACAGACATTGCAGTGATCGGCGCAGGGCCAGGCGGCTACACGGCCGCGTTCTACGCTGCCGCCCTCGGGAAAAAAGTCATCCTGATCGAACAGGAAAAGCGCCTCGGCGGCGTGTGCCTGAATCGCGGCTGCATTCCGTCCAAAGCCCTTCTTCATATTGCCCGACTCATTCACGAGACCGCCGAAACCGGAAAATGCGGCGTGACATTCTCCAGACCTGTCATCCGTCTCGATCAGATGCGCGCCTGGAAAGATTCCGTTCTTGAAAAACTTGGGGGAGGGATCGCGAATCTTGCCGGCCGGAGAAGCGTCCAGGTGATCACAGGCCGTGCCACATTTGAAGGACCCAAGACCCTGCACGTCGAAACTCCGGAAGGACCGAGGCAGATCCAGTTCGGCAAAGCCATCATCGCCACCGGTTCACGGGCCGCGTTGCCGTCTACGTTCAATATCAAGGACGCACGGGTCATGACCTCGACCGAGGCCCTGGCGCTCCAGAATATTCCGAAGAAACTTCTTGTGGTGGGCGGCGGGTACATCGGTATGGAACTCGGCACTGTCTACGCCGCGCTCGGCAGTGAAGTCACGGTCGCGGAAGCGCTGGCCGGGATCCTGCTCGGAGCGGACGCGGATCTCGTGCGGCTTGTCCAGGAGCGCGCCTTGAAGATCTTTAAAGAGATCCGGCTCAACGCCAAGGTCACTCAGCTGAAGCCTCTCGACGGAGGGATTGAGGTCCGGATGACGATTGGCGGCGAGGAAAAACGGGAAGTCTATGACCGCGTACTCGTTTCGATCGGCAGAACGCCGAACGGTCAGGATCTGGGCCTCGAAAAGACAAAAGTTCAGGTAGACCCGAAAGGTTTTATTCAAATCGACGCGCGAGGGAGGACCGCGGAGCCGGATATTTACGCCATCGGCGATGTCACCGGCGGAATGATGCTGGCGCACAAGGCCTCGAAAGACGCGAAGGCGGCCGTGAATGCAATAGTAGGGAATATGAGTGTCGCGAAAGAGCCGTTGATTCCCGCGGTGGTATTCACGGACCCGGAGCTTGCCTGGTGCGGGTTGACCGAGGCCGAGGCGAAGGCTAAAAATATTCCCGTCCAGATCGTGAAATTCCCGTGGTCCGCTTCCGGAAGGGCGCTTACGCTGGAACGGACAGACGGCGCGACAAAACTCCTCGTCGATCCACAGACCGAAAAGATCCTGGGCGTCGGCATTTGCGGCCCCGGGGCCGGGGAGCTCATCAGCGAAGGTCTTTTGGCTGTCGAGATGGGCCTCAGGGCCCAGGACCTGGCCCGTATCGTTCACCCGCACCCGACCCTCTCCGAGACCCTTATGGAATGTGCCGAGATGTTCTACGGCCATGCCACCCACGCCTATTCCCGCAAGCGAGGCTGACACCCGGTTTTTACGGATGGAAACCGACCTTTTAAGATGTTTCGTGCTGACCCCGTAGAGTATGGCAAGGTCCCGATCCAGCATGATCTTTTTCCCCCGGATCAAATAGATTCCTGACGCAATCGCATTTAAGTTGATCGTGGCCTTCTTCATGGTTGGAAACCAATGGGGTCTTTAGGTTTTGGCTCGAATCCGGGTGGAGCGAGAAGTCCGCGTAAAGCATCGAAGACAATCCTGAATTGCGGGTCGTATTCCTTTCCCACCGCTTCGATCTTTCCCCGTATTTTTTTATAAGATCGAGTTATTTCACGGAGCCGGTGAAGGCGCGCGCGATCTCGATATTGACGAGAGCGGCTTCTCTGCTCCTTAAAACACTTGAAAGCATGGCCGCGCCATTTCCGGTAAATGCAAGAGGCATGCGGTAAATCCCCGTTTTTTTACAGCCGGATTTCGTAATTCGTGGTATCCAATTCTCATTTTCCAGCGGGGTCAACTGGAATACAGAGTCTGGGGGAAAGCGTTCCAGGTTACGCTTCACAGCCTGTTTGAGAGCTCCTGTGGTGGTGCTGTAGAGGGCAGCTAAGTCTCTATCCAGCATGACCTTTTTCCCCCGGATCAAATAGATTCCTGACGCAATTGCATTTAAATTGATCAAGGCTTTCTTCATGGCTGAAAACCGATCGGCCCTTTGGGTTTCGGAGGAGGAATAGGCTGACTCAACATCTGTCGTATGGCGAAGAAAATTTTCCGGATATCCTCATCGTGTTTTCCGATCCTCTGTTCGAGTTCGCCAAGCTTGCGTGCCAATGCTTTGTGGGATGAAAGAAATTCCTTGAATTTGACGAAGGCCCTCATGATCGCGATGTTCACTTCAATGGCCCGCATGTTTTTCAAAACGCTAGAGATCATGGCCACGCCCTGTTCGGTGAAGGCGTAAGGCGGATGCCTCCGGCCACCCCAACTTGAAGTCACAAATTGTGACCTCAAGTTCATAACCTCTTGTTTTTTAAGAAGATACATGAAATCTGCAGGGAATCTCTCGATATTTCTCTTCACGGCTTGAAGTAATGCCTTGGTTGGGACACCGTAAAGCTGTGCCAGATCCGAATCTAACATAACGCGTTGACCTCGGATCAAGAATATCGGTGAGGCAATGGTTTCCGTTGAAATAAGAGGAGCATTGTTTTCCATTTGGGAAGACTAACTTAGAATTATAATAAAATCAACTAGAAATTGATTTAAACACAATTTAAAAAATGCTATAAAAAAACCAAAATTATGCGTCGGATAAGATAAACATGAAAAATATGAAGACAGGAGCGATGGAGAGGTTTACAGGTCAGGATCCCTGGGGTTACAATCTGCGTTCAGTGAAGCCTGGGGGTGGAAAAATGCCTGACCATAAACTTGCCCTTACAAATTACAAACGACTCGTCTCGGATATTGCGGAGCTCTACAAGGGCGCGCGCGTAGGGCCCTTGTCTGGCATCACGTCATAACGCTCGCGGGCGAGCGTTATAACACCCTCCGTTCGGTGAAGACAAAAGGGGAGTTTCGGAACACAATTTTCCGCGTGTTCCTTAATAGTTAAATTCACAACTCATTTAAAATGAATAGGTTGTGGAAATAATACAACTGAAAGTATGTAAATAGCTTGAAAATACAACTAAAAGTATGTATAATTAGCTATCATAAGGACTAAGTGATCACGATGGAAAAGATACTCAAATATCAAAAGACAGTGCTGAAAATATTGGCGGGGAAGCTGGGCGGATTTTATCTGGCTGGAGGGACCGCGCTTTCAAGCTATCATTTCCAGCATCACCGGGAATCATACGATCTCGATTTTTTCACGCAACGGTATGACCCTGCCGAGGTCGACGCGATCGCGGCCCATCTTGAAAGCCGGACCTCAAAAAAGATGAACGTTGTTGCCCGGGAAGAGAGTAAGAAGAAATTTGCAGATATACGGCGCTACGACCTCATAATGGATATTAAGAACGCTTTGAGGATCGACTTTGTCAAAGATGTCCATGATCTCCTGGAGCCCTTGGTGGAAGTGAACGGCATTCCCGTACTTTCGCTCACGGATATCTACCTGCGCAAGATCTATGCAGTCACGGGAGTCATCGCGAAACCTGACGTGGCCGGTCGTACGGTCACGGAAGGCGGCCGTCAGACCGCCCGGGATCTTTTCGATCTTTATCACCTTTCTTTGCGCGTCGAACCGCTTTCTTCTTTTGCCGTGAAACATTGTGATGACCTTCAGGTCGAAGGGCTGTGCAATTGGTTCCGGTCCTTTGACCGCATGACGATAAAAACAGAACTTGCGGATATCAGGACCACAAAGCCGGTGGAATTCCGGGATATCGACCGGTATTTTTTAAAAGAGATCGAGCATCTCTATGGGAGGCTGTTCTAGCGATGGGAGTCGATAAGTCTTGGCTATGGAATGTCAAAACAACTGATGCAGAAGCGCGGAAGATCCTGGCCGATCCGGAGCATCCCGCCTTTCAGGTCTATGCCGCCAGGCGTTTGGCCACCGCGAACCTTCCCCGGGAAGTGTTCCGGGATTATCTCAAGAAAGAGGACTTTCTCAAGTCCTGGCCCGTGATCAAAAGGCAAATGCGCACGGACTCACGGAACCGCGACCGGATCATTTTCTGGCAAGGGGTCTATGAATATTTGATCAAGGATCTCAAGGCGAAAGGGACCCCCTTTGTCCGGCCCAAGGCGCTGGCTCGCATTGATCCCGGACGACAAAAGACCGGGCAAGGGATACGAGATCAACGTCGCTTGCGGAAAATGACGCAGGCGGAGCTGGCGCAGAAGACGGGCCTCACTCAGCAGCACATTGCAAAGATCGAAAAGGGGGTCACCTGCCCACGGCCTCAAACTATGGAAAAGATCGAAAAGGCGCTCGGCGTTTCCTCCCATGAATACAAAACCGGAGAGGCCCCTTTTCGCGTTGACAGGGTCACGGAGACCGTTACCACCTGGCTTTCCCCGGAAACGGAAAGGCGGACGGAAAGCAAGTGACCACCCCCCTCTAAGGACGGCAGGGAGCGATACCTCGACAACCTTCTTCGGAAGCATGGATTTGCCGTAAATATGAGCAAATAAATACATAGATATGTATAAAAACATACATTTATATTGATTTTTGACCCGCCCGGTTCTTTCTTTTGACAGAGGTTTACAATTAAAAAAAAACAGGTTTACAATTAGTTTACGATCGTGTAGGCTTTTATCATGACCAATAAAGATTGTATCCTTCGGTTTGTTGAAAAACATGGCGTGGTCCGGACGGCCGATGTGGTCCGTTTCAGTAAGATCTCCCGTCAGGCCGCCGCCAAGCACCTCCGCGAGCTTGTTACCCGGCATAAGCTTTTCAAAGAAGGCTCCACGAATAGTTCCCGTTACATACCTTTTGACCCCAAAAGATCGGCCAAGCAAAGCAAAGGAACAACACTGGCTCTGATGCATCGCCTTAAAGGCCTCGAGGAGGACAAGGTTTTTGAAGAGGCGGCTGGGAAAATAAAGCTTTCGAGACATCTGAGCCCGGCTGCGTTCAAGGTCGTCCGGTATGCCTTTACGGAAATGCTTAATAATGCCATCGATCATTCCAGAGCCGCAAAGGCGAGCCTCCATTTTAGCCTGGCGAACGGGACCTTGACTTTCAAGGTCGTGGACCGTGGAGTGGGTGTTTTTGAAAGTGTGCGCCGTAAATTCAAGCTTAAAGATCATTACGAAGCCGCGGAACATTTGTTAAAAGGGAAACAAACGACCGATCCCGCCCGTCACAGTGGACAAGGGATATTTTTCTCTTCAAGGATCGCGGACCATTTTACGCTGGAAAGCATGCGGCTTAAATTGGATGTCGACAATGAGCGCAAGGATATCGGTCTTCTGGACATAGGCCCATCGAAGGGCACGACCGTGATGTTTTCCTTGAAGCAACGGTCCCGGAAAGACCTCAAAGAACTTTTTGATGAATATTCTGATACGGACCTTGAATTCGATAGAACAAAAATAAAGATCCGGTTGTCACCCAAGGCGGGGGAGTATGTGTCCCGCTCCGAAGCCAAGCGGCTTCTTTTTGGCCTGGAGAAGTTCAGGCGGATCGAAATCGATTTCAGCAACGTTCACGGGATCGGCCAGGGTTTTGCCGATGAGATATTCCGTGTTTTTCCGGACCGTTATCCCGGGATCCTGCTGGAGCCCTTGAATATGTCGGACAGTGTTGCTTTCATGGTCTCAAGGGCGATAAAAGAAAGTTTACGATCAAAAAAATAAAAGTTTACAATAGGTTTACGACCGGTATTTGGGTGATGTAATGATGTCTCGCAAAGACGGCACTTATTTGTACTTAAACAATGAGCTTTTAGAAAAAGGATATGCCGTCAAAGTACGGAGCTGACCTAATGCTCCGACTCGATGTTTTTTATCGCACCGTGGTGTTGTGGTACTTGCGCACTGGCGCAAGTGTGGTCAGAGTGAGGGAGTAGGGAAGCTAACCCTTCCCTGCGGAACGCCGTCCGGTTTACATTTTTCGTTCGGATTCAATAGAGGCTATTTGACCATGAAGAAAAAAGAGAGCGAAAAACAAAAGACGCAAAACCTGTTTTGTGTGAACGAATTGAATGCAATGAGGGAACTGTCCATTGCCGAGCCGATGCAGCAATTCGGCGGAGGCTGGACAGAAGTAAAATTAGACTTGCTGCAAAAGTATCTGGCCGCTTATACAACCGCTCTAAAACGCCAGACATTCGCGAAAATGTATATTGATGCTTTCGCCGGGACTGGATACCGCGAAATCGAAACAAAAGACGATTCCCCGGGTCTATTTGCAGAACAGATCGAAGCGGAGTCCGAAGGATTTTTTGATGGATCAACAAGATTAGCGCTTCAGGTCAACCCTGCGTTTGACCGGTATGTGTTTATCGAGGAAAGTCCCAAACGATTAGAAGAGCTTCGAGCCGTCTCTTTGGAGTTTTCCGCTTTAGCAGGAAAAATGGATTTTCGGCAGGGTGACGCTAATATCATTTTGCCAAAACTATGCCAGGAAACAGATTGGAAAGCAACGCGAGCCGTTCTTTTTCTTGACCCTTTTGGCATGAGCGTTGATTGGAAGACCATGCGGGCGATTGCTCACACAAAAGCCATTGATGTGTGGATCCTTTTTCCCGCTGGTGTTGGGGTCAACCGACTTTTAACAGTAGACCCAAAGAATATGCCGAGAGCGTGGAAAGACCGGCTGGATCGTATTTTTGGCACCTCGGATTGGTTTCGACGTTTCTATTGCAAGCAAAAACAAGGCATGCTTTTTGGCGACGAACAGCCAACATCCAAAGTTGGTGATCCTGTCCAGGCGATCGCTCAGTTTTATCAAGAGCGATTGCGAGAAATATTTCCAAAGGTAGCATCTAATCCGCGCTATCTTTGTAATTCGAAACAAAGCCCGATGTTCATTTTCACTTTTGCCATCGGAAATCCGAAGCTGAGCGCTCAAAAGCTCGCAATGAAAATAGCCGAATATATTCTCGGAAAGGTCAAGTAATATGGCTCTCAAATCATCGATTGAATGGACGGAATCAACATGGAATCCGGTCACGGGATGTTCCAAAATAAGCCCGGGCTGTCAGAACTGCTATGCCGAGCGGATGGCCAAGCGTTTGAAAGCGATGGGGCAGCCCAATTATGTGAACGGTTTTAAAGTGGCTATGCACGACCATACCTTGGAGCTGCCGCTGCATTGGAAGAAACCACAAACTATTTTTGTGAACTCTATGAGTGATCTGTTTCATGAAAGCGTTCCGTTTGAATACGTTGAAAGAGTGTTTGATGTCATGAGAAGCGCGGATTGGCATCGGTTCCAAGTACTCACAAAAAGAGCCGAGAGACTGCTTGAATTCAATGACCAGATTGAGTGGGCCCCGAATATCTGGATGGGGGTAAGCGTCGAAAGCCAAGATTACATGTCTCGCATTGACTGTTTGCGAGATACGGATGCTTTTGTTAAATTTTTATCCTTGGAGCCTCTTCTGGGGCCGCTTCACGACTTGAATTTGAGAGATATCGATTGGGTAATCGCTGGAGGGGAAAGTGGGCCGGGGGCACGTCCTATGTCATCGGAGTGGGTGACGGATATCCGCGATCAATGCCTGGCGCAAAAGACGGCATTTTTCTTTAAACAATGGGGCGGCGTTCGCAAAAAGAAAGCCGGCCGCTTGCTCGACGGCAAAGTTTGGAGCGAAATGCCCGAGGTAGTTGCTGCTTAAAAACGCGTTTCGGCATGAAAGCGGGTTAAAACAATGAGCGAGATAAAAGCACTCACAGAAAAAATCAAGAAATTCAGGGATGAGCGGGACTGGATGCAGTTCCACAACCACAAGGACGTGGCTTTGTCCCTAGTCTTGGAAGCTGCGGAGGTGCTCGAGCATTTCCAATGGAAGAAACCCGGGGAAGTGGAAGCCTACGGGAAAGCCTGCAAGGATGAAATCGCAGATGAGCTAGCCGATGTGGCGATGTACCTTTTTGAATTGGCCGATAACCTCGGCATCGATCTCTCCAAAGCCATCGAAGTCAAACTCGGCAAGAACGCCAAGAAATACCCCGTTGAAAAAGCCAAGGGCAAACACACCAAATACAACAAACTATGACCCCCTTTGATCTTAGGAAGGCTTTATTTAATAACCGAAATTTCTTTCGATTTACAGGCCCACCAGAAAACTGGCTAACTGCTATTAAGTTCATGACCTGGGGGTTGGAAGAGAAGTATTTAGATCGCTGGAAAAAAATTAAGAGCGGCGATGTTTTTTTGATGCATTCCACGATCGAATCTTTGTTTGGAGCAAAAACGAAGTCTTCGGTTGTTGGCCTCGGTGTTGTTGGTGGCAAATTTCGTCGCAAAGACGACTATCTGTGGATTCAGGAGATACGCGGGAAAGTCAATCGATGGCCTCTGCTAGTGCCTTTTTCAGAAATATATCTTTTCAGCGAAGTTCCTCCAGCCCACACTTGGGAAGCTCCTGGGACTGTAGATGATTCTAAAATACCGCAATTGATTGCTGCCCTCCTGTTGAATGCGATCCCCATAAAGTCGTTTGGAGAAAAATTCCCTGTAATGGGGAGTTGGTCTGGTGTGCGCAACGAATTGATCGACGAATTGTTTTCTAAGGGGCAACCTTCTCTTTATGAAGAGTTCTATAATAATCCATACAATGATACCGAAGGGGAAGTTTCCGAATTTCAAAAAGTTCAGAAAGCGGAAGAGACGCTCCGAAATATACCTACGCTAAAATTTTTAGGTGGAGATAAGGTCAAGGTCAGAAAAATCAAGGATGACAAGAGTTCCTTTGAACGGGATAACGCTTTATTGGAACGCGCAGAAGAAAGTCATGCAGATGTGTTGCAAGCAGCCATCGATTTCTTCCAAAAATTCGGATTTGATACATGGAGTAACCAACATGTCGATTTGTTAGCCGAATCAGAGGAGCAGGCGTTTCTCGTAGAAGTTAAGAGTACGTTGAGTCGTAATTTTCGGACACAAGCTAGGCGCGCCGTTGGGCAGCTTTTTGAGTATGAGCATTTTGATATTCGAAGCCATTTTGAAAAAGCTCAAAAGGATAAAAAAATCTCGAAGGTTCTTATGGTGACAAATAACCCCTCAGATTCAGAGTACACGAGATTTTTGAACACTCTCAAGATCGGGCTGGCTTGGCCTAAGGGGACACGTATCTCTGCAGCAGGGGACCCGGGAGAATTAACACAGTTGATCCATGCAAACTAACGAAACGAAAACTCATGAAGCGTGAATTTTACTCTGATTCGATCGTTAACTTTCTCAAATTCTCCACAGAACAAATTATTGGGAAATTAGCATTAGGTAACAATTTCCCCCTCGAGCAAAACCAACGTAATGCCTGGGTTGAAGAAATTAGTATTCTTCGCAAAGTTTTGATTCCCCATGACGGCGCCATTTACTTTGAATATTCAATTCCTCGCATGGGGGAACGAATTGACGTGGTGCTTCTCATTGGTCCCGTTATTTTTGTTCTCGAATTTAAGATCGGTGAGAAAGAGTTTACTTCTTATGCGCTTGACCAAGTCACAGATTATGCTCTCGACCTAAAAAATTTTCACGAACCAAGCCATGAACGATTTGTCGCACCGATTCTCATTGCGACAAAAACAAGGGATGCCCAGCCAGTCATAGCTCTCACTCCACAAAACGATAAGATTCTGTTCCCGATCAAAACCAATGTAGAGCAGCTGAGTGAGGTGATCGGAAACGTGCTTCAATTCGCAGATGGCGTTGCAATCGATTGGCTGCAATGGTCATCCGGACGATATTGCCCAACTCCGACCATTATGGAAGCAGCCATGGCTCTCTATAATGGGCATTCCGTTACTGAGATCTCTAGAAGTGATGCGAAGGCTATCAATTTAAGCCGAACATCCGAATCGATTTCCGAGGTTATTAATTTCTCGAGAGAAAAATCTCATAAATCAATTTGCTTTGTGACAGGCGTGCCAGGTGCCGGGAAAACCTTGGTGGGGCTCAACGTCGCTAACACGCATATTGATAAAAAAGACAAGCTTTACAGCGTTTTTCTTTCCGGAAATGGCCCTTTGGTTGCAATTCTCCGTGAGGCTTTGGCGCGTGATACCGTTAAACGGACGAAAGCGCGAGGAAAGAAAATTAAAAAAGGCGAAGCAATGGGGCAGGTGAAGGCATTCATACAAAATGTGCATCATTTTCGTGATGAATGTCTTGTCGATGAAAAAACCCCTCCCTTTGAACATGTCGCGTTGTTTGATGAGGCGCAAAGAGCGTGGAATCGGGAACAGACCGCAAACTTTATGAGCAGAAAAAAGAGCAGGCCTGGGTTTGCTCATTCCGAGCCCGAGTTTTTAATTTCCTGTCTTAACCGCCATCCTGATTGGGCTGTTGTTGTATGTCTTGTGGGAGGTGGTCAAGAGATCAATACGGGCGAAGCTGGTATTAGCGAATGGATTGAATCCTTAATGAGGTCATTTCCTGATTGGCATGTTTATATCTCTCCTCAGTTGACTGATAGTGAATATGGCGCTGGGGAAGTATTGAAGCGGTTAGAATCGCATCGGAATGTTGTTTATAAGGAAGAGCTTCATCTCTCAGTATCGATGCGTTCATTCAGAGCTGAGTATGTGTCGCAATTCGTAAAACAAGTCTTGGATTTGGATATTGTTGGGGCGCGCCAGAGTCTCGAAAAAGTAAAAGCTAAATATCCCATTGTTATCACCCGCGATCTTGCCAAGGCAAAGCAGTGGTTGAAGAAGCAAGCGCGAGGGACAGAGCGATATGGCATCGTAGTTTCTTCCCAGGCAGAACGTCTCAAGCCTCATGCAATCGATGTGAAATCGCCCATGGACCCCATTCATTGGTTTCTTGACGGGAAAGAAGACGTGCGCTCCTCATATTATCTTGAGGATGTAGCCACCGAATTTCACGTTCAAGGTTTAGAACTTGATTGGGCGTGTGTGACTTGGGATGCGGATTTTAGATATTCTGAAACCGGTTGGGAGCATAAATCTTTTCGTGGGGATCATTGGCTCAACATTAAAAAAGAAGAACGCCAAAAATATCAAAAAAACGCCTATCGTGTTTTGTTGACTCGCGCTCGCCAAGGCATGGTGATTGTGGTTCCTACCGGCGATCCAGAAGACCCAACGCGCAATTCAAAATTTTATGATCCAACTTTTGAATATCTGAAAAGCATTGGGGTTGATGTAATTTAAAAGACTGGTAGAAAGGTATCGCAGACCCTGAAATGGAAAAAAGATCTTTGACGCCCTGGTTGTCATTAAAAGCTTTATTGGTAACCAGGACTGCACTCATTTTCAATCTATTTTTTTAAATCCATGACAATAAGTGCGGCACGGGAATTCGAGGGGCTGGTCCGGGATGCGGTGAAGAGCCTTCCCCGGGAGTTCAAGCGCAAGCTCGAGAATATCAATATCGTGATCCTGGAGGAACCGTCGGTCCGTCAGAAAAAGGAAGCCGGGATCGGGGCGGGTGAGGATCTTCTGGGGCTCTACGAAGGCGTGCCGCTCGGGAAAAGGACGCACCATGACGGGAGCGTTCTCCCGGACAAGATCACGGTCTTCCGTGGGCCTGTCACGCGGTCCTGCCGCAGCCGGCGGGAGATACGGGCGGCGGTCCGGGACACTGTGCTTCATGAGTTCGCGCATTATTTCGGGATTTCAGATGAACACATGATCGAAGACGAGACCTATTGAATGCAGACTGCAGCTTAAAAAATAGTATGTAGTAGGTGGTAGGTAGTATGCCCCAATCCCCAACGGATTGGGACGGCTTCGCACTGATTTTCAATAGATTCTTTAATGGATAATTAGTGCAGTCCTGATCTCCGGTTTAACAAGAGCATGGAAGATCAGGGCGGCGAGATTTTGAAGATCTCGTCCAAGCCTTTGTTTTCTTTCTTTGAAAGGCGGCTTGGACTGTCATAATTATCCGTTGATTCTTTGATCTGAGAATCATGACGTCCGATCCGTGGTAGGTAGTAGATCAAAAATCCCCAGGTTCTTATTCCATCGTTGAATCCCAATTCTCCGGGCTCTCACTCTGCCGCTACGCTCTGAGCGTACCGGCTCATAAATTCTTTATAATCAAATAAATATTGATTTTTAATAAACTTCGTAATAAACTTTTGTCATGAACGTAGAAAAACTTAGTACTCAAAAGATAGCTTCCTCGATCCACCTGGTTCGCGGTCATAAGGTGATGCTGGATACCGATCTGGCCAGTCTTTATGGCGTTGAAACAAAATATTTGAAGCGGCAGGTGAACAGAAATATCGAGAGGTTCCCTCAGGATTTTATGTTTTTTATGACAAAACAAGAGGTTTCCGTTTTGAGGTGCCAAATTGGCACCTCAAGTTTTTCACACGGAGGAGCTCGCTATCTTCCGTATGCATTTACGGAACACGGCATCCTGATGCTATCTAGCGTTCTGAACAGCAAGCGGGCCGTTCAGGTCAATATCGCGATCATGCGAGCTTTTGTGAGACTGCGTGAGGTCCTCTCGACCCATAAGGCACTAGCTCAGAAATTTTCGGAATTGGAACACAAAGTAGGGGATCATGACAGGGTGATCCGGGACATTGTTGCAGCGATCCGAAAAATGATGACGCAAGTCACTCCCGAAGACGTTCCCAAAAAACCGAAAGGCCCGATCGGATTCCGGCCATAAATATAAAAAGCCATATTGACGTCGGTACGCTTATAGCGTACTATCCCGTTTGTTCCCTAAGAGAGGCGTTTTGTGAAGAATAAGGAATTCCAGGAATTGTTGCACAGTATGGACCAGGCCAGGGCCATTCATCATGGCGAGCGCAGGCCGGGGCGCGTTTTTCGTTATGAACCCGCGAAGATCCGGGCGATCCGGGTGAAGCTGGGACTGACCCAGTATAGATTTGCGGTGCTGCTCTGCGTGAGTCTTGCCACTTTGCGTAATTGGGAACAGGGAAGAACAGCCCCTGAAGGTGCCGCGATCGCATTATTGCGGGTCACCGAAGCGAAGCCCGAAGCCGTACTTGAAGCGTTGCATGTCAACTGATGAAACATACGAAAAAAAATAGATCGAAAAAGAGTGCTGTCCCGGTTACCGATAAAGCTTTTAATGACAACCAAGGCCGGGAATTCGAGGGGCTGGTCCGGGATGCGGTGAAGAGCCTTCCCCGGGAGTTCAAGCGCAAGCTCGAGAATATCAATATCGTGATCCTGGAGGAGCCGTCGGTCCGTCAGAAAAAGGAAGCCGGATCCGGGGCGGGTGAGGATCTTTTGGGGCTCTACGAAGGCGTGCCGCTCGGGAAAAGGACGCACCATAACGGGAGCGTTCTTCCGGACAAAATCACGGTCTTCCGTGGGCCTGTCACGCGGTCCTGCCGCAGCCGGCGCCAGATACGGGCGGCGGTCCGGGACACCGTGCTTCATGAGTTCGCGCATTATTTCGGGATTTCAGATGAACACATGATCGAAGACGGGACCTATTGAACGGCCGAGGCAGGTTGAATAGGACTAACAATGCCGGACAGAGACGTTAAAACAATCCTGGATTTGATCTGGTACCAATACGCGAAGATTATCGCGAAGAGCGCGATAGGACCGGAAGCAAAGAAGAACGCTTACGGTTTTATCAAACAAACTTTTCGTGATCTGAAGAGCGATAAAAAGAAATGGTCGGACATTCTAAGAGAGGATAAACAATTCGCTCAGTCAGAGAAAAAGTGTATTTATTGCGGGAGTACGGAAAACCTTCAGTGGGAACACATTGTTCCAAAGACCATCAAGATTAATGAACGCTGTCCGTCATGTGAAAGGGTGCAGGGAATCCATAATCAGGTTTGGGCATGCGGGGCCTGCAACGGGGCAAAGAAGCAAAAGGGTCTTTATGCCTTCTGGCGGGAGCGGAATTCCGGGGACAAAAAATTCTACGATCATATTCCGCCGCTTCTCGAGAAAAAGTATCTCAAGACCATCTATTACTGTCACGAATGCAACGGGACGCTTGAGGCGGCTGATCTCAACGGCGACGGTGAACTTAATGTTCTTGATCTTGATGAATGTATCGCGGTTTAGTTCTTAATGATCTCTGTGCCGCATATCATATATGATATGCGGATTCGAATACAATAAATGCCTTTTTAAAAAGCTGAACAGATAAAACCGGATCAAACGGCGGCATTTTGGTTTTTTAACTGTTTTTCTGCATTCACCCTCGCCTTATTGCATTCCTCGGAAATCTTGTCTTTGTTCTTTTCAAGACAGATGAGGATGCGGCCCTGGCCGATCGTAATCTCCGGACACAGATTTTCGATCTCCTCCCCGCATGCTGCGCCGAGCTTTTCAAAAGGCCCCTCCTCTGCATTCGCGGGAGCGCCCCATG
>Ga0265297_10006241_pt1 | contig 17469 bp, 32 predicted proteins | sample Munlanlwell13791_FD_192502 | JGI IMG/M metagenome (GOLD analysis project Ga0265297, IMG submission 192502) | Leachate microbial communities from a municipal landfill in Southern Ontario, Canada - Leachate well 137-91 | ecosystem: Engineered > Solid waste > Landfill > Unclassified | place...
CGAAGGAGGCCCACCGGTGAAATTCAAACATTACCTTCGAGTACCGGTTGAATTTTCCGTCACGTCTGTCCGGTTTTCAGCAAATGATCACGCGATGATTGCCTCTACTTGCGCACGTCCGAGAATATGGGGGGCGCTTTTAAGGGCGGCGTTTTTCTTGATCATCGACGCTTTTAAGGTTCTGTTATTTGGATCGGCGGAGGCCCGGCCATGACGATCCTTCGCGTCCTGCTTGCGTCCTGGGCTATCGTCGGACTTTGGCTCATTTGGGCCGTCCTGCATCATGCGTACACAATCCACCGCGAAAAGCGGGAAAGGGAGGTTGGAAGATGACCGCTCTTTCCTTTGTCGTGCCAGGACCGCCCGTCCCATTATCGTCGAATACCGCGAGAAGAAAGGAGAAAAGAAGTGAGCGTCACGATTTATGACCCAGGAAAGCAGGTCTTTTCTAATCGAAAATGGAAGATTAAAAAGCGCCGTGAATTAAAGGACGCCATATCGGCCGCTGAAAAATATCGGATCGGGTGTATGTATTGTCCGGGATACCAAAAAGACATTGAAGTTTTTTTCTGGGCGCTAAAGCGGATGAGGCTTAGTCACTCGCAAAAGGAATGGGGGAAGTGATAACCCGCGATCCGATTGCAAGGAAGATGCTACGGGCGATGTTCTGGTGGAGGGAAAATCATTTTCCAAACTTTTCTCCAGACGACGAATCGCACCAAGACCTTATTGCAACGCTCATTAAATCCGCCATCCGCGCCGCGAGAGAGGCGGAGAGGGAGAGGCGATGTGCCGTGGAGATAATCTTCGCTGACGGAAGCCGGGTTAGGGCAATATCTATTAAAGATGGATTCCGTTGGCAATACGACCCGGAGATTACCGGGAAGATTGAGTAAAAGAGTAAAAGAAAAATTAGTAATGAGTAAACAATCAAACAGGAGGAAACAATGAAAAAGATCGTTTCGATGCTGGTCATGCTGGTGTTCCTGGTGGTGGTTTTCTGGCCCGTACTGTTTGGTGGACGCAACGACGGCGGGGCCATGGGAACCGTGAAAATCGTTCGGGTGTGCAAAAAGTCGGGGATGATGCCGACAAGTAAGTGCCCGAAGACCGAGTGGAGAATGGTACCGGGGTGCTTCAATAGTTGGCTGTGGCAGACGCCGTGTATCCTTCACCCGGAGGACTGAGAATTTAACATGGCTAGTACGACAAAGAAGAAATCCCCGCCAGCATTAACCTGTTCCCTGTGTCCGGCTAGTCAGGTAGATAATCCAAAGAGACGGATGCTAAAGCACCATGTCTGCTACAACCCGGAGATAAAACGGCCCGTCTGCTGGCCCTGTCACCTGAGATTGCATGGAACGGGAAGGACGTTCGGGCACTCGATCGACAAGGAGTACGGCAAGGCGAACGGGCCACTGGTCTTTGCCCTGCGCGTGGTAGATATGTACGCAAAAGCAGGGATATGGGTAGAGAATTGGAAAAAGGAGGACGGCAACAATGAGAGACGGGAGGAAGGTTCTTGCTGACATTATGGACGAATGGGAGGCCGCGTTTAAACGGTGGCTACACCGGGAGTCCGACAATCTCCAGCACTCCATAGACTGCGCTAGGATTACCGATCAGTTACAAGACCTGATGGGTGTTCTTTGCGACAACCACCAGGAGTTTTCTGACATGGTGACGGTGGTGGAGCAACCGGGCAAGGGGGAGACGAAAAATATGCTACTTGAGAACTCTGGTCAAGTCGTTTCGGTTACCGATCCTAACGAGGTCGGGAGTCCTGGGAGATAGGAGACGGACCATGGCCATTAGACCGGTTGACCGCATGACCCCGGCGGAAGCGGCCCGGTGGTATGCGGAACGAGCAGAACGGTTACGCCCCAAGCGTAGAAAGTGCCGCTTTTGTCATCATTGGTTCGTCCCAAAGAATCCGTGGGAACGGGTATGTTGCGACAAGCACAGAACAAGAGAGAATCATCCAGAACCGGCTGACGGCAGGGGCCGGAGTAGGTTGTCCGGGTATCTTGGCCCCGACGAGTTTGAAAGTTTCGCATAATTATCGTGATAAATACTTGACAGGTTGCACAGAAAGGATTAGATTATAGACATGAAGACGCCGCGCTGGATAACGAGACGGGGCGGCGATCATGTTTCCCTCCCGGCGGGGAGTGGCAACGTCTTATCCGAACGACCCTCCCCGCCAAATTTATCTTAGGAGATCATTGATGAGTAAACGCCTAAACGACGCCTTGTCTAGAATTAGAGAGCTTGAGTCTAGAATTAATAAGGTTGACGTTTCCACCCAAGAGATCAAGAGAAAAATTGACGGATCGGACGGCGGAACGATTGCTTCTGTCAACGGAGAAATGGTTATCTACTTTCCCGGTCCTGGGCTTTCCCGTCGAGTGATTGACTTAGAGCAAAAAATTGACAAGTCCATGGACGCCCTTGGATTAGTTTCGGTTTGGATTCAGGAAGAACCGGCCCATTGGATTATCAAGAAAATGGATAAGCCGAAGAAATCCACCTCGACCAAGAAGCGAGGGAAATAAAGAAATGATAGCACCGGTAGAACGGTTGAAGAAGGAACAGATCATTTGGCTTTCTCGCCATACCTGTAAGAAGCACAGAAATTCGTATCTTAGTCATTATCAATGTTATTTGAACGACGCGCCAGACATTGTTGATGATCCGTTCAAAGAGAAGATCGGCATCTTCGATATTGAGGCGACGGGGCTGAAGGGTAATTGGGACTTCATGCTCTCGTATGCAATCAAGGAACTCGGGAAGAAGAAAATCTACGGGCGCGTGTTGTCCCCCGCCGAGATTCGGTCTTTCCGGTTTGACCAGAAACTGATAGCGGAGTGCGTGTCTGATTTGAAGCGGTTTGATAGGATCGTAGGCCACTATATCAGGGATAGGCGGTTTGATATTCCGTTCATCAGAACAAGGGCATTGAAATGGGGCGTTGAGTTTCCGGGTTACCGGGAGTTGAAGTTAACGGACACGTATGACTTGGCGAAGAACAAGTTATGCCTGCACTCATATCGGTTAGAGAGTATATGTCAGCATTTGGGGATACCGGCGAAGGGGCATAAGCAGGAGCCGGATCAATGGCAGAGAGCGCAGGCCGGGAATAAGGACGCGCTGGAATATACCTGGAGCCATAATTGCGAGGATATCCAGAGTACCGAGGCCGTGTTCCTGGCGTTGAGGCAATACTCGATGAACAGGAATACGAGCATCTAAGGAGGATAACATGAAAATTGTCATTAATGCTTGTCACGGCGGGTTTTCCCTGTCCCCGGAGTCCATGATTGAATATTACAAAAGGAAGGGGCGAGACTGCTATTTCTTTACATTTCGCCGAAAACCAGGCGGGGACATAGATTTTTCAAAATTTGACAGCGCCTCCCCAAAAGATGTTGAGAACAGACTGATTTTCTCCGCATTTGACGTGCCAAACCCGAACGACTTTAGAGACGACGACGAATGGTACGGGCAACACTGCTTGTCACAATACGAATACGACAGAACCGACACTGACCTTATAGATGTGGTTGAGAAATTAGGCGGGGATTCTAGCGGGAGGGGCGGAGATTTGCGCGTTATCGAAATACCGGACGGAGTGGAGTGGACAATCGAAGAATATGACGGGCGGGAATGGGTTGCCGAAAAACACCGGACATGGGGAGCGGAGAAATAGCATGAAAACCAAGACAAGGGTAACGGCAATTTCAGAGAGGGTAAGTTTCGTTGAACTAGATATTGAGCGGTTACGAGAAGACATCCGAGAAATGGTCAATAAGATTTATGAACTAGCCTCGCTAGGGTGTGAGAAGACGGAGATTATTAAGCACATATCGAAGCGGGTTAATGCTATGGCTAAGAAACTAAACGTCACGTTCAACGAGTTCGACGAGGTTGTGGCTAAGAAGAAAAAGAAACGAGCAAGATGAGCAAGAAAAAGACCATTATCCCGATGTCCGTTCCGGCCCAGGCGTCCGTTCTACTAGACGGCAAGCCCTACGGAATCCGGGCCGTCATCACCCAAACCACAGACGCCCCCGGTGGACAAATGGTTACGTCCTTCGATATTCAGGACATCTGGAGAATTAATTGGGACGGCGCGGGGAACGGTTCGCAGATGGTAAGGGAGATAAACGCAGACCCGTATAAGTACGCGGCGGTGTGCAATGCGCTAGGTAGCGCGGCTAACCTTGACGGGAAGAAGGATAACTAGGGGAACTAAGATGCCACGCAAGGACGGATACCGGACTCACAAGAAAGGGGAGTGGATCATCCCCGAAGAACGAGGGTATCTGTTCAAGTGCTGTAATTGCGGAATGGTTCATAAGATGGACTTTGAGATTGGTCGGGGCTTCGTTGATGGTAACGAACATATTATGTTCAGAATTACCGATGCCTGGAAAGGGGAGAAGGGGAAATGAAAGTCCTATATGTTGCCGGTCCATATCGGGCCAAGGGCGACCATTACGTTTGGGAGAATATCCTGTCGGCGCGTTCTGTTGCCAGGCAAGCGTGGTTGAAGGGATGGGCCGTTATCTGTCCCCATGCTAATACGTTCCTCATGGATGGGCCAGATATTAACCCAGAGCAATTTCTGGCCGGGGATTTGGAATTTATTGAACGATGCGACGCGGTGCTGATGCTTCCTCGTTGGGAACAAAGCGTTGGGGCTACGGGCGAGAAGAAACACGCCGAATGTTTAGCAATCCCAGTCTATTACAGCATTGATGAATTACCGGAGGGGAAGCGATGACCGCCGACGAACGAAACGCCAGGATTCGGGGCTACTTTGAAAACGAGTGCATGGCCCTGCTAGAAAAAAAGGGACATGACTACGCCGGAAACGCCGATTGCCTAAAGAACCTGAGGAGACACGGATTGCGGGGAATAGTTGTCCGCCTCGGAGACAAATACGAGCGCATAGATACGCTGACATGGGGCGGGGATGGTCCGGCCGTTAAGGGCGAATCTATCAGAGACACCCTAATTGATCTCGTTAACTACTCGCTTTTGGCGATGATATTCCTGGACGACGAGGGGGCCAAACGTCCCAATAAGCCAAAAACTCAAACCAGCAAAACTAAACAAGTTACGGCGGTGGCGAAAATTACGCGCCGTGTCAGACGTTTAAAGAAAAACACCCCCCGTAAATGGCCTCGTTTTGAAAAAAGCCCAGGGGGAAATTCCCGAAAGCCAATTCCCTCCAATATGGAATAGGCAAAACAGGCAAATGTCCAGAGATTACGTACCCGACAAGGCCAAGTGGACAGTAGCCAAATGGGAGACATGGTGGTGGAAGAACAAGAACAGTGCGTGTCTAAGATGCAAGAAAGAGTGTAAGCAATCGGACAAGGTTAAGGTAATCGCATGTCCTGCGTTTACTAAGATCGATGGCGACGAGGAAGATAACGAATAACCAGAAAGGAGAATGAAGATGACGAAGAAAACTCGGGAATGGATCGAGCGTATTGCGAAGGTGGCGAACGATGCTTATGATCTTGCAAACAAGACGGCGGAGCAACTTGACGAGGACACTAATTTTGTATCACTTCGCATATTGGACCCAAACAAGAAGACATCTGTTAAGGAAAAAATACTCGGAATTGAGTGTGCTATCGAGCTTATTTGCGCTCACCTTGGCGTAACAATAACCAAAGAGCCAGAGCAGACCGTCCTTGAGGTTCTCAAGAAGAAGGCGCGGAAGGTTAAGAAGAATAAACAATGACTGAACCTACAACGATGGAACGGGCTGACCCAGAGAAGGTTGGCAAGCGTGGCGGGAGTAGGGCCAACGCCTATCTTGAAGAACTGCTCCCGGTAGGTGTCTGCGTCTGGTCTTCCTATGTCGGCAAGGATGAGTCTAAGTATGGAGTGTTCTGCGCCCCGGCCAAGATGCATACCAATGAAACAGAAAGCGGAGTTGACGTTGCCATCTGGTGCTGTGAGATTCAAAAGACCAAGGGCGGGAAGATACGCCGTAAGCCTACCATTGTAAAAGACCCGAAGAAAGGGGTAAGGTGCTTCTACCAGCACTTCATTATCGAGAGCGACGTGGTTTATGATTTTGCGAAGGCGTTGATTAAACTGTCGGGTCGGGAAGACTACGAGGAGAAGAAGGCCGAGGTCAGGGCTGAGAGCGTGGATATAGTAAGGCAGAAACAGGAAGATGAGATCGAGCAGAAGATGCGTATGCTCGGAATGATAAGGGGTTAACTAATATCCCGTCAACGGACTAACCCCGCTATCTAGCATAACCGGAGTAGGTCTGTTTATATCAGCAGACTCTATCGGCTTCCGTCTTACCGTCCTGTGCTTTACCCATTTAGCCATCATATCGAGCAGATCAACAGTTAACCCCTGCGGGTATTCCCTAATCTCTGATATCAGTTCCTTCATGCTCCGCTGAATGTACAACTCCCCGTTCTGCATGGGCTGGAGCAATCCCAAGATATCGCTCACCTTGGCATCTTTCTTAACGTCCGGAGGGAGTTCGCTAATGGACAATCCCTTGCCCCTGGTCTTCTTCTCCTGCTGGATATCACGGTAGATATACTTCTGACTACCGACCGTCTCGACCATCCAGCCCCTTACTCCCAATCTCTCGTTTACGTCGAATAGTTTATCCATGAAAACGGACGGTTCTTTAAGCCTACCTGCCCATGTCTCGATAACGAACTTCTTAATAGTCTCGCGGGGCTGACCACCGACCAGGATGGCGTTCCTACTCCCGCGTTGCGCCACCTTCATTTCGGCAAACCCGCCGGGATCAATGAATCCCCAAAGATTGAAGTCGCCTATCAAGAACTTCTCGTTGTCGTCGTCGCAGACAATCCACTTCCCCGCCCCGTCTTCCTCGAAATGGTAATAGCGGAGCCACGCGCTGTCGAACTTAGTCAGCGTCGTGGAGTCACGCGGCATATTCATGTGCTGTGACCAGAAGACCACTTCCTTCATCGGGTTAGACCGCATATCGTTGTAGTATTTGGTATCCTTGACTTCCGGCCAATTACTCTCGCCGTCCGCCGCGTTAGGGTCTTGAAGCCACGTAACGTTCTCGGTATTCTTGGCGGTAGGGTCCTTTAGGCATGGCGTGATGTACCACTTGTATTCCGGGTACTCGTTCTGGACGTATATACCAAAGTCGCCAACGGTCCAATGTGTTCCGCGTCCGGCTATCCTAGACCCGTCTGGATCGTTGAAGTCGGGGTTAATCAGCAATTCTTCGATGTTATCAAACCAACGTCGGGCATCTTCTAGGACGAGGGGTGATTCGTATCCCTTCTCGCCAACGAGGTCGTCGGGAGTAATCAGATCGAAGTGTCCGCCCTGGCTGGCTCCCCGGATGCCCGTAACCGAAACTGTCGGCTCGGGGTAGATACCGGAGCGGGGAAGGAGAAGCCCATCTCCAGACCATTGGTGAGTCTTGACGTATTTCTGGTCTATGATCCGTAGTTCAGGATAGACCCACCGGAGCATTTCATTACGAAGGATTTGCTCTCCGCAATCTCGAATCCACTTCCCGGCGGTTTCCTTCTTTTCAGACGGGACGAGGATGCGAATTTCCGGGTCGCGTAGGTATTCCCAAACCCAATGCCAACGGCCAATGGTGGACTTGCGCCAGCCACGCGGCATATAGAAGAACTGCCTCTTGATAGACGTGTCTTGGAGGCGGTCGCAGATGGGCTTGTGGATATTCTCGGAGATATCACCGCCCTGTTTGGGGACGGAGCCGCCTATCAACTTGATAAAGAAGAACAGGCTGGAGTCGCACCCGTTACGATAGCGGAGCCAGGTTTTCTGATCGGGTCGGGAGAGGGAGGAGAAGAACGACCTGACCAGATCGCGGCGATACTCTGGCGTGAACCTAACTAATTCTGCCAAGCACGGCCTCGATTCCGGTTTCTAGTTCGTCTTTAAGAATTGGCTTCTCGGGCTTTTTAGATTTGGCGGACACGTCGCCGTGGTCGGGGGCCATGCCGCCGAACATCTTAGCTATGGCTTTGCAGGCGTTGACCCGTTCTTTTGTTTCCTCGTTCGGGTTATCGCGGATTCCAATAAGCACCCGTAGCGTGGTGTCTAGTTCTTCCTTGTTATCGGCCCGCCACTTCTGGACTATATCGGCTTGCTGATTTGCCATGCTTTATACAATGTCGAGTTTCTCTTTAATCCGCTTGATATCGGGAAGGAGTTCGTCGTTAATCTGGTCTTTGATTCCGTTGATAGCGTCCGCGTGTTCTTGGCACCGGGTAGGGTTAGGGGCAAGTCCGCGCTTAACGGCCTTTCTCTCCCGTAGCCATTTGAAAAACAGATACCCGCCGATAAGAACACTAAACAACCCCTGTGCCAATTCTTGAGTACTGAGTCCGAGCATGGTTCTATTTCTTTCGGAAGATGGAGTAAGCGGCGACACCGGCCACCGCGATTATTGCCACGGTCTGGGCCTTCCCCCCAATTCGGGCAATTTGAAGATTCCGTTTAAGAATCTTATTTGTCTTTTCTAAAGCGGCAACCCGACCCCCTGCGTCTTGCCAGAGCGTCTTATAGTTGTCCGCCACCTTTTCAACAGCAAGGTACTTTTTCTCCCAGGCCGAGATTTGCTCGTCTTTATTTTGGGCGACAGCGGAGAGCGTTGCATACTTCTCCTCCCAGGATGATACTAGGGCGGTTAGGATCGGAACACGTTCGGCGTCGGTCTTGGCGGAGGCAAGGTCGGCGTTAAGCCCCGCTTGCTTAGCGGACAGGGCAACGATCGTTTTCTGCTTGTCCGCCGCGTCCTTCTTGAGATTGGTAATCGTCTCGTTTTGCATGGCGATACCATTATGAAGCGCGTCGTTCTCGCTAAGGAGTTTCTTTTGGAGGGCCTTGGAATAGGCGACCTTGGCCTTGTATTCCCCGACCGCTACGCTATATGAGTCCCGTATGTCGAGGCCACGCACAACCACGAAATAGACCAGGATAATCCCGGCAATAACAATAGCCGGGACGAGATACTTCTTATACTTACTCATTAGGACAACCCCTTTGCGTCTTGCTATATTCAGAGCCGCCGAACTTGTCGCTTTTCTGGACCACGCGCTTAGTAAAGTACGCTGTTGCTAGGGCTACGACCGACGGGGCAAGTACCCCGAAGGGGGCCGAAGGGAAGAACGTAGCCCAAAAGAATCCAGCCGCCAGGACCAACACGCAGATAATAAGCATCCCGCTAGACGTGACTTTCATGGTTGTCTATTCTCCAGAAGCCAGTCGTAGTTGCCGCCCTGGCCCGGCTTCTTTTTCTTCTTCTTGTTTCCCGCGCCTTGGTTACCGGGAATGTCCACCCTGGCCCCAACGATGGCCTTCGGTAGCGACTGCCCCCGTCCCAAGCGGTTGGCCGTCTTAAACGCCTGCGTAGCAAATGGGATGCCCGAAACCCTGGCTATTGATTCGAGATCGCCAGCGTTCGCTTTTCCAGAAATAATTTTCTCCGGTATTCCAATCAGCCCCTTGCGCCCGACAAGAACATCAAGGCCAGCGGGGAGGGCTTGAAGTCCGCCAGAACTCCAGCGGAGGAAGTTGGCAAACGGAAGCCATTGTGCAAACTCTTTGGCCCCCGTATAAAGAGTCTTGGCTGTCGTGTCGCCGCGTTCTTTAGACAGTCGCATTTCCGTATCTGGCGACGGGAACGGCGACCTAACCCCAAGGGCTTCGTAGGCCGCGTTGAATAATTGCGTTGCCGTCAGCAAGTGAATGACCCTGTTGACCCTACCCCAATCGGCCTTGGTTTTAATGGACGGGTCTTTAATTCCGAAAATGTCCCCGAGAATATGATTCCATTGGTTGATACCGAATGTCTGAAAGATCGTGGCGAACCTACCGCCAGGAGAGCGTTGGATGGGGGCGACGTGGCCGGGGAGTCCAGACCCCTGGGTTTTCAGGGTCATTTCGTCGGCGGCGAGTGCCGCTTCTTTTAACCCCATTCCTAACTGCTTATACATATCAAAGGCCCCGATCCACGAAGCCTGGGCAGTTTTCATGTCCAGGTATTTCAGCGGGAACATACTCTTGTCCCCGACCCACCGCAGGGCTTGACCGATAGTCTTTGCGGCCCCCGCGTTGCCCGGATTGTAGATATCAATATCCATGCTTCGACCGGCCAGGATACGAGAGCGCGACATGGCCTCTCGGACGGCCGATGGAGACAGGGCCATCTTCGCAATTCCACGCAGGGTGTTGTAATACCCGATCAGGTTGATTGTCCCGAGCAGGGCCGTGGGCTGAATAGCGGCAGAACGGACGTTTCCCCCAAGGGTTGACGTAGCAACGTTCTTGCTTAGTTTTCTGGACGCCCTCTCAAGCCAACGCATAGCCTGATTGTTCGTTCCCATTTGCTTGCCAGAAACGAAATCAGACCAGCCTTGAATCTCCTCGGCAAGGCGCGGATATCCGTATGACTTAGGATCGTCAATGAAGCCTTGTGATAAACTCCACTTACGGGTAGTAACCGGACGCCCGAATTGGTTGACCGTTCCTTCCTGGGCCGGTACGTCAATCGTTGACAGAAGACTCCTTGTCTTGGCGAGAACCGGGGTCATGTTAATGAGTTCGGCGGCCCGGTTTGCGTATCTTTGAAAGACAACCAGGGGGTCTGTAATAACCGGAGTCTTGGCCCCCGGCTCTCTGGATATCTCATGCTTGAATGTAATCTTGGCCTTGTGCCTACGATGCTGGAGCATGGCTGATTGAATGGCCGACAGCGGGTCGCGCAGAAGATCAACCCCGGCTTTCTCTAGGGCTTCAATATCGGCCATGAACGGCTGATAGTTCTCGACCTTAGGGATGGGGTCTTGTCCGTTAACGGACCTGGCCTTGTTTGCTTCGTCTAAGAATTGGTCGTATGACGATCGCAGTTTTTCATACAGGGCAGTTTCACGCGGAGACAGAGAGGTCGGAGCGGTCGCCCCGCCCAGGTGTTCCTTGCCCCCTTCTTGGACGGCGGTAGCGTATTTCCCGACGTTATCCCGCTCGTCCCGCGTGTATTCTTTTGACCACCGCCTGACTTCTTCGGCAATCTTCTGTTTGGTAAGGTACGTCCGGTGAACCGCTTCGTTATACGGCTCAACGGTCATCTTATAAATTTCAGGATATGAACCCCAGGCGTGATGCGGGTTTTGCGTTGAGGCAATAAACCCCTTGGTGAACCTGTCCTGATATTTCCCCTCGATGAACGGTTGAACCTCGTCCAAATAGACAGGGGCCTTGGAGGACGAGTCTTGCTTGAGGGGAGTTCGGAGTTCTTCGGGAAGATCGGGGGGTCGATTAGATAGGGGCCGTCCCTCGGTTTTCTTGGGGGTTAGGGGCTTGAACCTATCAACGACAGAAGCGCGTGGTTCATCAGGTAGTTTGGTAGCCTCGGCAAACTTAACCTCGTTAGGGCGCAGGGGGTTGGGCAACGGGGCATCGGTCGAAGCCCCCATTTTCTTCGCGACCTTGGCCCCAAGTTTTCCAAGGGCAAGGTTCAGGGCCGTGTTCCCCACCAAGCGGACCGCCGCTTGTCCCTCGTCATTTCTGGATAAACCCCGAGCCGCCGCATCAACCCCGGCCCCAATAGCGTTGAACGGAGCATTGGCGACGGAGGAGAAGTCTGCCCCGCTTTGAGTTTTGGGCTTGTATGTTACAACGTCCGATATCTTTCCTGTCGTATCCTCGATGTTTTGGAATGGGGTAGAAGACGGGCCGCGAAGGACGGTATCAATCGCTTCCTTGCCTACGCCCCCGACCAACCCGGCCATCCCGCCAGCCAGACCGGACGCCGCGTTAATCCCGGCTTCTCCAAGCCCGACGGCGCGTTCAAGAATAGGGTTTGTCTTTGGAGCAAAGCTCTGCTTGACCGCGGCTCCGACACCCCTGGCTAAGTCTCCAAGGAATGATCCTGGCAGTACCCCGCCGGATGGACGTGGGGTAGGGGAAGATGCATTGGCCATGGGCGCCGCCGGTGCGGACGCCTGCGGTTTCCACGGAACCCATTTCCCGTTCTCCAGAACAAGGCCCTCTCCGGTTTCCTCGTTCCAGGCTCCGCCCTTCGGGAAATTAATCGGTGGTTTAATCATGGTCTGACTATTTGACTATCTTGAATCCAGACGGTGGCGCGACGGCCGCCGGAGACTTCCACGTTCCCTTTCGGATGGACGCAATCTGTTCCACTTCTCCAGACGATAGCGGCGTCCCGGCGGTTAATTTTGCCTCGTAGTCGGCCAAGGCCCTCTCCATTTGGGCAACTCGCGCCAACTCAACGGAATAGCGCGGCCCCTTGTCAGCTCCCGCGTTGTACCCCTTCTCTCCGGGCTTAATTTCAGACTCCAGGGCCTTGGTTAAAAGTTCCCGCCTCTTGTTGAGTCCAGAGTATGCGTTTTTAACAAAGGCAGACTGACGCTTGACGTGTTCGTTCGCCTCTTTCTTTTCTGGAGACGCAGATGTCTTAGGGGCAACGGATTCTGTTTTCTTATCAAACTCTGCGTCAATGGACTTTTTCTTCCGATACCCCGCTTCTGTGAAATCCCACTTTTCTGGCTTTTCTGGCTTGGCCGAAAACTCTGCGTCGATAGCCTTTTTCTTTCTGTATCCTTCTTCCGTCGAATCCCACGACGGGGAGGCGGCTGGCTTCCCTTCCATGGCTAGGTTGTGTCGCTTTCTCTCTGCCGTCTGGCCAGCCCGCCATTGATTAGTTTTCTCGTACTGGTTCAACTGCCGTTCTAAAGCCTTCTCGTCTAAAGCCTGCGCCGCTAATTGTTTTCTACGCTCCATAATCATCTGGAGCGCAAACTTCCACATATCCGCTTGAGTCTCGTTTGAACGGGCGGCGTAGTCTGCCGCCGTGTCCCCGCCAGCACCATACATAGGCATGGCTACCCCCTATTACATACCGCCCTGAGAACTTCTATTGGCAATGATTGCCTGAAAGATTTTCTGGAACTCCGCAAGTTCGTTATCGCTAAGTCCGCCGATCATCTGTTGAAGGCTTCCGCGAATCCCGCCCCCCGAGCCTAGAGAAGACGCGGCCCCGCTTCCGGCCCCGCCGCCGCCAGCATAGTTGGTGTCAAGTCCGGGCGTAGTCCCGCCAGGAATAGCCATAGAAAGGGCTTGGCTAACAGCCTGATTTTGCTGAGACTGCGGGATAATGTTCTTTATCTGCGCCATGTTACCGGGCGTACCCTGGGCTTGTCCGCCCTGTCCGCCCTGTCCCATCTTCGCGGCCTTCGCCGCCGCCAACTGAGCCGCAAGTTGATTGATCCCCTGGCTCCAGTCAACGCCCTTCATATAAGGATTGTAAAAGTTTGCCATGTTAATTCTCCCTTACACTACAGGAAGGACAGTAGCGAACCGACGCCGCTGGCCGCTCCCAAAATCTGACTCAGCGTGGACGGGTTATACTGTTGCTGGACGCCCTGGTTCATCCCCATCGTCATCGCGTACTGCAACCACGGATTCGCTTCCGTCGTCTGTCGCAACCAGTTAGCCATGAGAGTATTCCGGGCGTTCTGATCGCTTTCCTGAATGGACGTACCCTGGTTTGCCAGGGCGTTCGACAGGTTAATGGCGTTCTGTTGGGCCAACTGCCCCTGGTTCATGTATCCCTGCGCGGCAGACTGCGCCCGCTGTTTGGAACTCTCGCCAAGGCCGGATACCCCGCTCCCAAGTTGATACTGCAACCCGGCCCCTGTAATCTGGTTCCCGACGTTAGACAATCCAAGGTTAGATTGCATCTGACCAAGGTTGGCGAGTTGCTCGTTGGCGGTCATCTTCCGTCCCGCCGCCGCCTCTCCTAGTCCGGCTTGTCCGGCCCCGAGTCCGTACAACTGACTATAGGATTCGAGTTGCCGTTGGCGGGCCGCTTCCTCTGCGCCCATCTCGTTCTTGGCATAGTCTGAGGCCAACTGCGCCGCGTACTTCCCGGCAATATCCTGCGTGGTTCTAGCCGTCGGAGAAGACCACCGCGTTCCGCTCAAGCCAGCCTGCTCAAGAGCATTGGCTATGGCTTCATTAACATCGTATTGTCCGGCCGCTTTAGCCGCCTGATATGCTTGCGAAGCAGACGTAGCGTTTCCGGTCTGCGCCATATCGGTCAACCCGGCCTGCACCTGATTCCAGGCGTTAGGGTCGGACGTTTTCAGCCCGGTATCCGCCGCCGTTTTGGCCCCGCGTTCCGCAAACGTCCAGGCCATAGGATCATTGACGTTCATCGCCCCGCCGGTTAGATTGTTAGAGAACTGCGTAGCCTTTTCCCATTGTCCCGGAGTATCAACCTTACCTAGCGAAGTATCGAGAACGTCAAGGGCTTTGTTATATCCCCACGGATTTAGCTGATCGTATTTTCCGGTAAGGGCAGACCAATCGTTGCCCTCGTCGATATATCCTGGGATAAGATCGGCCCCTGGGGTATAGTCTTCGCCCGCACCGGGATCGTCAATGGGAATAGGGTTCTCCCCCCCCGGCCCGTCAATCGGTTCATCGGCCCCGCCCGTATCCCCGTAGTCAATGGGAGTGTTATAGTCTGCCGATGGCAGGGCGGGGATCTGCGCGGACGCGCTACCGGAAGACGCCGGGTACTGTGGATATTGCGGGTATTGAGGATACTGCCGATACGACTGATACGGCTGATATCCCTGAGGGGGCTGATATCCGCCGCCGTAGCCTCCGCCGTAGCCTCCGTAATTGCCATAGCCGCCATACGGCTGTCCATAGCCCCCCTGATACTGCGGCTGTTGGCTATATCCCCCGCCCTGGCTATACTGGCCGTATCCACCGGCGGTGTTGGCATTTCTTCCCCACCGTGGCGTACCATTGTTGGCCTGTAAATTAGGCGTTCCAGAAGACTGCCCTGAATACCACCCAGAACCCCATTGTCCGCGAGGGCTTCCGTATCCAGAAGCACCATAGGTGTTTCTTACCCCAGGTTGCCAACCTCCCTGCGCCTGCTTCTGATACCCGCCGTATCCGCCATACCCCTGGACGCCCCGGCCCTGGTTGGTGTTTGTGTTTTGGGCCGCATACATTTTCTGATTCAGTTTAGACAGATCAATCATCTTCCACCCCCCGGCGGAGAATATCCGGCAATCTAAGCATCCGCTCAAACTCCGCTTGTTTTCTAGTGAAGTCCGATTCTAGTTTCCCGCCCGGCGTTTTGATGGCCCGACGATAGGCGTTCTGCGTAGGATTCTTGGGCCATCTGTTATCAAATCCGGAGAACGCCTTGTTCTTCATACGGGGTACGCCTTTTTCTTTTTAGCCAGTTCTTCGGCTAGCGTGCTGGAGCCGGAACTAAGTCCGCTCATGGCCTGGGCCATAGCCGGGCTAACGGCTGATCCGCCAGACGCCCCGGACGCCCCGCCCCCCGTCGTGACGGCCCCGGTAGGGGACATGGTTGTTTTGCCACCGCTCACTCCCTGGAGTCCGGTAAAGTCATTAGCCGGATCGCTCCAGCCATAGTTAGGCGTTACCCCGGCCCGCTTCCGCAAGATGTTCATCGCCACAATACGGTTAGGATTCAAGTCCTGGGTAAGTTTCTGCGCTCCGATCTTCGTGGCCGTTCCGGGCTTAGATGCCGTCCCGGCGTCCCGCTGGATCATCGCAATCAGATTGTTCCTAATGGTCTGTACGTCTTGTGGCGTACCTGACGTATATTCGACTTCTTCGCCAACGCTCATATCAGTTCTCCTTTTTTAAGAGGTATAAGTCTTGCTTATCGCCATGCCAGGAAAACCCGCCGGGAATAATCTCGTCAACGCGAAACCCGAATTGACGGGAAAACCTAGCAACGGATATATCTGGAGTCTTGAGCCAAACGAATTTAAGCCCAAGGTTATTAATCGCCTCATCTAGAATCGCGGTCAGAAGCCGGACGTACTTACGCCCTAGTGGAACCGTGTTTCGATGAATCCAAACCAACTCCGCCGCCTTGCCCTGGCTGATATCGCGCAGGACAACGTATCCGCCCGGATATTCCAGGGCCACGCTAGACTGAGAATTGAACATCCCGTTTATGGCCCTCGCCGCATCCCGTTCGTTTCTGTTCTCGTCCGTAAGATAGGGATACCGATACAACTCATGGAAAATATCCCGGTAGATACTTTCGTTCATATCCGGCTCCCTAACCGCGCTAACATCAAGATCGCTCACCACTCAACCCCCGGAACGAGAAACTCGGATGGACGCGGCCACACATAAAACCCGCAGTCAATATGGACAAGCGAAGACTCCGGCCCGTACTTCTTCCAGCCAATGCGAACCGCCCGCCCCGAATCCCGAAGCATCTGAACGAACGTCTGCTTCCTCGTCGGATGAATCGATAGGTCTAGGGCCAGCCCAAACAAATGAACGGACGCCGGTTCCCCGCCAACTTCCGCGTTATGCTTGGAACAGCGATACCCGGACGTTATCGGTATCGCCTCTCCCCATTCCCCACGCGCCCATTCAAATAGGTCAAACAGTTCTGAGTAGCAATAGGCAAGGTCGCCGTCTTTGTAGAGATCGGGCGGTAGTTTATTGCAACAAGGACAACGGTACTCCGGCCCGGAAATATGCGGACTTAGATTGGTCATTTAAGCACCTTAGGTCTACCAGATGGTCCATATTTTTGCTTACGCCCAACCCACGCTTCGCTTAGTTTTGCCCGCTGTTCGTCCGTGTGTTTTAAGCCCCTATTCCACCCCCCGTTGTTGTGAGGGTTTAGACTAAGGTTGCCAAGCATTTTTTGTCTTTTCTCCTTGGGGGCAGTAGCCCACATCTTCTTGGACGCCGCGCTAGCTTAGATATATTCCGGCCATCATTTTACTTACCCCACCGTACGGCCGCATAAGTCCCGCAAAATCCCCCGGCCGCATAGCACAGGAGCAACGGAATCGAGTCCCCGGTAATAATCGTGGCAACCACGAATACTGCCAATAACGTGTGAACCCCTGAGATAGCCGCCGTTCGGAAGGCCCGCCTTCTTGCCAAGTTTGCGTAGTAATATGCGACGACTAAATCCTCTATCGCGCCTATTGCACAAAACAGGATGCACAGGCCAAGGGTCTTCATGTGGATTCTCCCTCACCTTACATTCTCCCCGACAGGGCCATCAATTCGCCCCATCCCGCCTTGTCCGGGTCTTGCCACGGCCCGGGCTTCCCCTCCGCGTGTCCGTTGAACGTCGAGTATTGGGCTACCCCGCGCTCGATCATCAACTTCCGCATACCCCGGCATTGGTCTATGGACGGCAGGGCAAACCCGTAGTCGTTCGTGTACCCCTTCGCCTTCTTGTCAAACCCGTCCCCGTCCCATTCTGCCTTCGGGTGCTTATCTAATCCCTCGCGCAACGATATATCTGAGTTCGGGCCGTGTATCTGCTCGACCACGCCCGGATGCTTCTTTAATAAAGGTGTTATGACGGCCTCTCGCTCATTAGCCCCTGTAATTGATAGG
>Ga0265297_10006242_pt1 | contig 17468 bp, 10 predicted proteins | sample Munlanlwell13791_FD_192502 | JGI IMG/M metagenome (GOLD analysis project Ga0265297, IMG submission 192502) | Leachate microbial communities from a municipal landfill in Southern Ontario, Canada - Leachate well 137-91 | ecosystem: Engineered > Solid waste > Landfill > Unclassified | place...
GTGGTGAAAAAAATGGTGGGCGACCACCAAGTGATGTTCGACATGCTGGTGGGACCGCGCATTTCTTTCAGCGGCACCAATTTGACTGCCCGGCCGCATCCGGTGTTGTTCATACACGGTGAGGCCAAGGACGAGATCGAAGCCAACACGATACGCAGTGTCGCCTCCCGGTTCTATGGCCAGGGCGATTTCGGCAGCACCACCCAGACCGCCACCCCCGGCAATACTATCACGGGCTCGACGACCACCAACACCGTGGAAGTGACGAATTTGAGCAACGACCCGAACATCGTGGACCAGATGACCATTCGGACTCATCATCAAATTCGGATTCGTGTTCAAGTGGCCGAAGTGAACATTCAGGCCGCGAAACATAAAGGCATTCGCTACTCCGATTCCGTCTCCTACGGCATATCCCAAGGTACGATGACGCTTGATCAACTCTTCTTAAAATCCTCAACCGTAATAGGCTCGGTTATTCCCGAAGGTGGCTCCCCTGACACCACGCCAGCTTTTCAGGGAACGTTGCAGTTGTTGATTGACGACAACGCTGCCCGCCTGCTTTCGGAGCCGACATTGGTTACCAAGAGCGGCCAGGAAGCCTCGTTCCTGGCTGGCGGTCAACTCCTGCAACAACTTCAAAACGGCTTCGGTTCGACCAGCGTCCAAAGCATCCCTTTCGGTGTGCGTATGACCATCAAACCGACGGTGGATCGCGCCGACCACATTGACACCGAGATTTTCACGGAAGTCAGCGATGCGCCAACCACGGTTGCCGGTCAGGGCACCACCATCACGACGCGCAACTCAAAGTCAAAACTCCGCCTCAACCAACGCGAAACGCTCGTCTTGGGCGGCTTGCTCGGCAACAACTTCCGAAACGAAATTCGCAAGATACCATGGATCGGCCAGATTCCCGTGCTGGGCGCGCTCTTTCGCAGCAAAGACTGGCAAAGCGGTCAAAGTGAGTTGTTGTTCTTCGTCACGCCAGAAATCGTCGGCCAGGACCTCAAGGCGGACACTGATCGAAACCTCATCACTCCTGTCATGAAACAGTGGTATAAGGTGGATAGCCGTAAGGACATTCTCCCCGACATCAACTCACATGCCGGACCCGACAACGATGTGCATGATTTTCTTGGCTTGCCGCCCGACCAAATGCATACTGTGCCGTCACAGCAGGTGCCGGTGGTGCCTGACACGGCACCGATGCGCGGGGCCGGCCAGTAAACGCCGTTGTTCCCGAGTCACGGCAGTGGCTGAATCGTGAAGGATGCAATCGAATCGCGAAAAACTCGCGGAGACGTTCGGTGCTTGCGGTACCGACTTGCTGTCGGGGAATTCCCGACGCCGGTTTGCGCGCCCTCCCGACGCGGCAAGTGCGTTGACACGAAGTAAACTTTGTTGATATGCACCATCGCCCATAGTTCTGTAATATGGAGTCATAAACATAGTGCCAAACCAGGCGATCAAAATTCTGATTGCGGACAGCGAAGGGACCACCTGCGACCGGATCTGCTCCTTCCTGACGGGCGATCCGACCTACCAAGTGGTGGGTCGTGCCGTTAATGCCGATGAGTGCATGAGTTTGGCGTTGATCAAACGGCCGGATGTCATTCTTGTCCACAATGGCCTGAAGCCGACCTCCGGGATTGAGGTGTGCGAACAGCTCGCCTTGCAGAATCTCGACGCCGCCACGCTGCTGGTGGTGGCGCAGGCGATGGATGAAAATCTCTTCCGCCGTATGATGGCCGCCAGTGTGAGCGAGTTATTGGTGGCCCCGCTTCAAAAAAACCGGACGATGGACGCCATCCGGAACGCGTTCGACAAGAAAGCCAGCCAGCGCCACGGCGGCGCGACGGCTTCCAGCGAGGAGAGCCGACGAATCATTGCCGTCACCGGAGCGCGTGGCGGTTGCGGACGCACCATGGTGGCCGTCAACCTCAGTTGTGCCATCGCCCGTGCGACTGAACGGGTCAGTCCCGGCGGCAACAACGTCGTGTTGGCCGATGTCAACGTCCGTGCCGGCGATGCTGCCACTTTTTTGGACATTCGGCCTCAGCGCACACTGGCCGATATCACGGTCAGCGCCAGCGGCGTGGACCGCGAGATGATCGAATCGTTGCTGGAGAATCACGCCAGCGGCGTCACCCTGTTGTCGGCGTCGACGTCTGAACCTTACGGCCGGCAAGAGTTGACGCGCGGTATCATCGTCTCCGCCCTGGCCGTGTTGCGCAGCCGGTTCAAGTACACCCTCGTGGACGTGGGCGTGACGGGAACCGAGGTCAGCAACGTCACATTGGACTTCTGCGACACCATTCTGATGGTTGTTGGCATGGATTTGGCGCGGCTGCGCGCTGCGCGGCTTTATATGGCGCACCTGTTGGAAGCGAATTTTCCGCGCGAGAAAATCCAAGTGGTTCTCAATGACATCCAGCCGGAGTCGAAGTCCATCAGCACGGCGCAAGCCGAAAGCATTCTCGAAGCGACGGTCGCCGTGCGCGTGCCCAACGAAGGACGGCTCGTGCCCGCTTCAATCAACCTGGGCCAGCCTTTCGTGCTCACCCACCCCAGTTCCCCTGTTTCGCAGGCTATCAACGATCTGGCGGCGAGACTCGGCGTGGATATCGGCAAGGGATCGTCTTTCAAGGGATTGTTCAAGCGATTGCATTGGGGCGAGACAAACGGTTGGTCCGCTGCGGCTCCTTCCGCCTACGCCGTGCCTCACAAGGGTTCGGGTTGAACTTGATTCGTTGAGGAGAATATGCCCCCAGAACGAGGCATCAGCGAAGAGGACTATCTGGCCTTCAAGAACCGGGTCTTGGCCGACCTGATCCAACAACTTGACAGCAAGTTTCTGGATACCAGCGATGCAGCCAACCTCCGGCTTCGAGTCGAGGCGCTGGTCGAGCAGAAAATTCACGAGGACAAGCTTCCCTACAGCCGCAGCGTCCGACTGGCGTTGGTCACGGAAATTGCTGATGAACTGCTGGGCTACGGCCCCATCGAGCAGGCGCTGCGCGACCCGACCGTCTCCGAGGTCATGGTGAACGGACCGAAGATGATCTATGTCGAGCGCAACGGCAAGTTGGAGCTGACCAAGATCCAGTTTCGGGACGACAACCATGTGCGGCAGATCATTGATCGTATCGTGACACCGCTCGGCCGCCGCATAGACGAATCCAGCCCGATGGTGGACGCGCGGTTGCCGGACGGTTCGCGCGTGAACGCGATCATTCCTCCGCTCGCGTTGGATGGGCCGGCGCTGACCATCCGCAAGTTCGGCAAACATAAACTGACAGCCGAAGACTTGATCCAATACGGCAGCGTGACGATGCAGATGATCACCTTCCTGGCCGCCTGCGTCCATATCAAGTTGAACATCCTGGTGTCAGGCGGCACGGGTTCCGGCAAAACCACGCTGCTCAATGTGCTTTCCGGATTCATTCCCGACGGCGAGCGCATTGTTACCGTCGAGGACGCCGCCGAGTTGAGGCTGCAAAAGCCGCATGTTGTGCGCTTGGAATCGCGCCCGGCCAACATCGAGGGCAAGGGCGAAATCCGGATTCGCGATCTCGTCCGCAACTGTCTGCGCATGCGCCCGGATCGGATTGTGGTGGGTGAGTGCCGCGGTGGCGAGTCACTGGACATGTTGCAGGCCATGAATACGGGCCACGACGGCTCCATCACCACACTGCACGCGAATACGCCCCGCGACTGTCTCGCGCGTTTGGAAACAATGGTGATGATGGCGGGCATGGATTTGCCGGCACGCGCCATCCGTGAGCAGATTGCTTCGGCGATTCATCTGATCGTCCAGGTGACGCGCTTGAGCGACGGCAGCCGCAAGGTGACCAGTGTGACCGAAGTTCAGGGCATGGAAGGCCAGATGGTCACATTGCAGGATCTCTTTGTATTTCGGCAAACTGGCGTCGGCGAGGACGGCCGTGTGGTGGGTCGGATGGAGCCGACGGGTCTCGTGCCAGGCTTCATGCCGCGTTTTGCGGCGGCCGGCATCAACGTGCCGCCCGAGGTATTTGCCAGCCGCGGAGGGCGGTAAGCAATGGACAGCGGCATTCTAGCGGTTGTCTTTCTTGCCTTCACCACAGTGGTGTTGCTCTTTCTTGGCGCGCAGAAGCTTTTCACGCAGAAGAAGGAACGGCTCCAGGAGCGCGTGGCTGTGGTGGCGGCCAAAGAAGACACGCTGGCGACGGCGGCCAAGACTGAAAAACAGCAGGTATCATGGCTGAACGTGGCGGCAACCGTGTCGTGGCTGGTGGGGCCGGACTTCATGCGTCGCCAGACTGAACTGCTGGCAAGCGCGAATCTGGCGTGGCGGGCCAGCGAGTTCCTCACCATGCGCCTCACCTTCGCCGCCATCGGGGTTGTGCTGGGACTGATGTTGACCGAACGCGCCATCGTCATCGTTCTCGTGGCGGTCGCAGCCTTTTGGCTGCCGGTGTTGTATGTCGGACGGCGCAAGGCCAAGCGTCAATCGGACTTTGACATGCAGTTGCCCGATGCGCTCCAACTCATCGTCAATTCATTGCGTGCCGGCTTCAGTTTCAACAAGGCCATGGAGGTGGCGGCGCAAGCCACCACGCCGCCCATTAGTTCGGATTTTGCCGGTGTGCAGCGCGAGGTCAGCCTGGGGATGGCCATTGAGGATGCCTTGCAGGCCATGGCACGCCGCGCTCAAAGCCCGGAGTTTGACATTGTCGTCTCCGCCTATTTGATCCAGCGCGAGGTCGGCGGCAATCTGGCCGTGATCATGGAGAAAGTGGCCGAGACCGTGCGGCAGCGGTTGCGGATGCGCGGCGAGCTGCGCGTCCTGACTGCGCAGGGCAGGATTTCCGGCTATGTCGTTGGCCTGTTGCCCATCGCGGTGTTTGGCATTGTGATTGTAGCCGCGCCTGATTATCTCGATCCCCTGATCAAGACAACGATGGGACGCAGCTGTTTGATTTTTGCCGTGTTTTGGCAGGCGGTGGGTGTGTTCATGATTCGGGGCATCACTAACATCAAATTGTGACGGCATGAATAACTGGACCATCATCCTGCCGATTGTTGCTTTCGTCGCTATCATCCTGGCGGGCTTGGGAATCCGCTATCTGCTCAGCAAACCCGATCTGCAACGGCGGCTGGAAGGAATCCGTGGCGACGCGGCGATGACCATGGAGGAGCGGCTGAAACTGCCTTTCGTGGATCGTGTGATACTGCCGATGCTGGACTCGATCGGCGGGAAGATGAAGCAGTTCTCGAAGCAAGCCGCCACGGACCAATTGCAGCGACAACTGGTGCAAGCCGGGCTTTATCCGCGCATGACCACGTCCCGTTTCGAGGGTGTGCGCTGGCTGAGCGGCTTGGGGATGATGATTGTGGGTGCGATTTACCTTCCACTGCCGAGTTATTTGAACCCGTACATCGGCGCTGTTGTGAAGCTTCCCGAGATTAACCCGGTCGATGTGGACGGATTGGCGTTGTTCTTCGGCTCGTTTTTCCTCGGCTACTACCTGCCTGTCCTTGTGGTGCGCCGGCGAGTCGGGGAACGTCAGGGGATCATCCGGCGTGCGCTGCCGTCATCCATTGACTTGATCTCGGTTGGCGCCGAAGCAGGCATGGGATTCGACCAGGTCTTGAACTACGTCCGGCGACGCACCAAGGGTCCGCTCTCGGACGAGTTCGGCGCCACGCTCAACGAAATCCGCCTTGGCAAGAGTCGCATTGAGGCCCTTAACAATCTCGTTTATCGCACCGGCTTGGATGACATGAAAGTGTTCGTGGGTGCGGTCGTGCAGAGTTTCCAGCTCGGCACCAGCATCGTCGAGACCTTGAGGATTCAAGCGGACTCCATCCGCGTCAAACAACGTCAGCGCGCCCAGGAACAGGCCATGAAGGCGCCGGTGAAGATGCTCATCCCGCTGGTATTCTTTATTTTTCCAGCGCTGCTGGTTGTCATTCTTGGACCGGCAGCTATCATGATTTTCACTTCCGACATGGGCAGATAGTCGCGTCGAGAACGGTTGGCTGCTCGTCGCGGGTCCCGGAGGAGGATTGCAGGGCTGCTTCTGTGTGCCCGTGTTTGCAGTTGCACGCAAGGCACGCTGGCTGGTATAGCGAAACGCATGTCTTGCACAATCACCATGAAACATCTCACCGTCGGGGGATTGGTTGCGTGTCTTTGTCTCCAACTTTGTTCGGCCGCGCCATCAGACGTGCTTGACGCCATCAAGAAGGTGCGCGCCGTCGGACCGGAAGGCCGCGGCAATGCCGAAGCCTCGGCAGCCTGGAAGCAAATCGCGGCCAGCGACCTCGGTCAACTCACCACCATCCTCGGCGGCATGGATGGCGCCGACGATCTCATTGCCAACTGGTTGCGCGCGGCAGTGGACACCATCGTCGCCCGCGAGTCGGCTGCGGGCAAGAAGTTGCCTGTGGACGACTTGTTGGCGTTCCTTCGCGACACGAACCACAGCCCGCGTGCCCGGCGGCTGGCGTTCGAGATGGTCGCACGCGTCCAGCCGGACGCGGTGGAGAAGTTGTTGTCGGGCATGTTGAACGACCCGAGTTTGGAGCTGCGCCGCGACGCGGTGGAACGTGTGATCGCCGACGCGGCGCGCACGCTTGAGGCCGGTAAGAAACCGGAAGCCGTTCAGCGTTATCGGGAGGCGCTGGGGTTTGCGCGCGACGTGGACCAGATTCAGGGCGTGGCCAGAAAACTGCGCGAACTCGGCGAGACGGTGGATCTGCCGAAGTTGTTTGGCTTCCTGATGCAATGGAAGGTTATCGGGCCGTTCGACAATACCGACTGCAAAGGATTCGCCGCGGTGTTCCCTCCGGAGAAGAAGATCGATTTGGCCGCGGAATACGATGGCAAATCAGGCAAGGTGCGCTGGAGCGATTACGTCACGAAGGACGAGTTTGGCATGGTGGACATCAACACCGTTTACCAACCGCTCAAGTGCGTGACCGCCTACGCTTACACCGAGTTCGTCTCCGACAAGGCGCGTCCGGCGGAGTTGCGGCTCGGCTGCAAGAACGCATGGAAAGTTTGGCTCAACGGCAAGCTGCTCTGGGAGCGCGAGGAGTATCACCGCGGAATGCAGATTGACCAGTATCGCCTCTCCTGCCAGCTCCAACCCGGACGCAACACGATTCTCGTGAAAGCGTGCCAGAACGAACTGGTGCAGAAGTGGACCGTCGAGTGGCAGTTCCAGCTTCGCGTGTGCGACCATCTCGGCACGGCGATCCTGCCCAGCACCGCCAAGTAAACGAGGATTTTGCCATGACTTGGAAGACCACCGATTACTCATTACCCGCCATGTATGACATGTTGCGCTTGACGCTTGCCGCCCTCTGTCTCGCCGCCGTGCCGCTGCCTGCCGCTGACTGGCCGCAGTTTCGCGGACCGCACGGCAATGGTGTCGTGGACGAGACCGATACGCCCGTCGCGTTGAACGCCCCGAAGAGCATCGCGTGGACCGCCGATCTGCCGGGTCGTGGATTGTCCAGCCCGATCATCATTGGCGACCGCGTCTTCGTCACGTGTTCCAGCGGTCCGCAGCAGGAGCGGCTGCATGTGCTCTGCTTCAACGCCAGCGACGGCTCCAAACGATGGGAGCGGCAGTTCTGGGCCACGGGCCGCACGATGACGCAGACCAAGACCTGCGTCGCCGCGCCGACGCCCGCCAGCGACGGCCGGCGCATCTTTGCGCACTTCTCCTCCAACGACGTCATCTGCCTCGACCTCGATGGCAACCTGCTCTGGCTGCGCGGCCTCACGCGCGATTACCCGAATGCGAGCAACAGCATCGGCCTTTCCTCGTCGCCCGTCGTTATCGGCGACACGCTGATCGTGCAAGTCGAAACCGACGCCGAGTCCTTCGTGGCCGGCATTAACGTGGCCACCGGCGTCAACCGCTGGAAACAGGAGCGGCCGAGAGACCGCAACTGGTCTTCGCCTGTCGTGTTTGCTGACAAACCCGGACGGCAGGTCGTAGCGATCCAGGGACTGAGTGGCGTGGTCACTCTCCTGCCAACGACGGGTGAGGTCCTGTGGAACCGCACCAACGAATCGGCCAACATCTCCTCTCCCGCGCCGGGCAACGGCGTCCTCTATGTCTCGTGTCACGGTCTCGTTGCTTTGCAGGGAGACTCCGACAGTCACACGCCGAAGGAGCTCTGGCGCAACCACCTGCTCACTCCAGGCACTGCCAGCCCAATCGTGCAGGGCGACCGTGTTTTCACATTGAACAGTGGCGGCAAGCTCTGCTGCGGCAAGACCGAGACGGGGGAACGCCTCTGGTCACTCCAACTCAAAGGCGCGTTCAGTTCCAGTCCGGTCGTGGCGGGCGGAAAGCTCTACGCCGTCAACGAGAAGGGCGTGGTGCGGGTTGTAGATGTGACCAAGCCGGAGGGCGGCCAGGTGGTCAGCGAAGTCGATCTCGGCCAGACGATCCTTTGCACGCCTGCCATTGCCAACGGCGCTCTCTACATCCGCAGCGACGCCAAGCTGTGGAAGTTCGTCAAATAGCGAAGCAACCCGGACAACCTCTCCGCAGCCCGCGTTCGTAGCGCACGATTGTGCCCGACGCCTGCGCGTTGAGATTCAGGGGCTTCCTCGCCCTTTTTCAGTTCCCAAGAACCGTGCCCAATCTTCCTATTCCTTCACGGTCTCATACTTCATGGGCGCGTTCATCAGAGCGATCCCGTCGCTGGGATGGCTGGAGCGGCCGATCCGCTTGGGCTGAGTGCCTTGACGACGGAGAATGGTCGCGCGCTCGAAAGGCGGCTTCAGGGTGAGAAGCCCAAAACTCGCGTTGGTTTTGGCGCGCCGGAGGGCTCGTTCGGCTGCCTCTCGGATCATCTGTCGCGCCCGCTGCGGTTGACAGTGGATGGCCGCGAGGTTGCGTTTGCCATAGGCGTCGCGGTCGCATTCGTCGCCCCGGCCGGGCGTGGTCCCGCGTTTGACGGCTACGGTTTCGATGCCCGGCACCAGGGCTTGAGCCTCCTTGGTGAAGGCCAGGTCGCCGGAGCCGAAGATGACGCGCACGCCCAACTGTGTCGCACAGAGCGCGACCTCCCCGAACTCGCCGACGGGTGTGCCGTTGATGGTCGTCTCGAACACGCCGAAATTGCCCGTGTGTGCCAGGTGAGCGAATTCGGTGCGAGCCATGGCGTGTTGGCCGACCCAGGCGGCGTAGCCGAAGCTGTTGTCCAAACTGAACGGGTAGGGCGGGGGCGACCAATTGCGCGCCAGCTCGGCTCGCCGGTCGAGCAGCTTGGGATTGATTCCGCCATGACCGTGTCCATCGGCCACCAGAAACCCGGTGGCGCCTGCGCGCGCAAAGCCCTCGATGGCTGCGTTGACCTCGGCGGTAAGGAACTCCTTGCCCAACTCGTAGTAGCGTCCCTCGGGCTTGCACCAGTTCTCGGAATCCAGGACACCGGCCACGCCCTCCATGTCGGTTATGATGTAAACCCGTTTTCCGCGTTTCGGTGGAACGGTTTTCATATCGCTGGCCCGTGCGACCGGGCTCAGGGCGATTCCCCAGCCGATCGCTGCGCCTGTTTTTAAGAAGTTGCGACGACTGCATGGATGGGACATACGGGACGCTCCTTTGTTCGCTCCTTGCTAATTTACCGCGTCGGCACCCAATTGACACCGCCTGAATCCGAGCCAGACCTCAACGCCGATAGAACTTTCTCACGCCTTCTTCACCAACTCCGCGCTGTGGGCGTGGATCTTGCGGACCGCTTCGAGGATGTGGTCCATGGCGCTGCGGTCGGCCAGGAGCATGCTTTGATAGATCGCGACGGTCTCGGCGCAGGCGCGGGCGTTGCCCTTCAGGTCTTTGAAGCTCTCGCGATACGCCTTGAGCCGGTCGGCACTCCAGAGGCGCTTGTAGCCGGTGGAGTTGATCGTCTCGTCGAAGATGCCGTCGTTATACTGCTCGCTGTAGCCGCCGCCGCAGGAGATGCCTTCTGCGCCCATCGCACGGCAGAACTGGCCTTTGGACAGGCCGTTGAATCCTTCCGGGTTGTAGCGCCACGGATAGAGGTGCCACACGGCGCGGCTGTTCTCCGGCAGGCGCACGGGGGTGATACCGGGAATCTTGGCGAGGCTGGCGCTGAGGTAGTCGGCGTTGGCGCGGCGAACCTCGGTCTCCTTGACGAGCTTGTCGATTTGTTGCAGGAGAAGGGCGGCTTGGAAGTGCTGCATGCGGTAGTTGCCGCCGCGGGTGAAGAGGCCGCGGCCCTTGAAAGTGCCGTTGGCGCGGCCGCAGTTGTGATACGCGAAGCAGCGGTCGAGCAGCTCGTCGCTCATGCCGGTGACCGCGCCGCCTTCGCCGGCGGGGATATGCTTGGAGTTCTGGAAACTGAACGCGCCCAAATCGCCGAGCGTGCCGCACTTGCGGCCTTTGTATTCGGCCAGCCACCCTTGCCAGGAGTCCTCAACCACCGCGAGTTTGTGTTTCCTGGCGATGGCGTTGATCGGGTCCATGTCGCAGGGCATGCCGTAGATGTGGACGGGCATGATGGCCTTGGTACGTTCGGTGATGCGGCACTCGATGGACTTCGGGTCCATCGTGAGCGTGGCCGGGTCGGTGTCGGCGAAGACGGGCAGTGCCTTGTGGGCGAGGATGGCGAAGTAGGTGGCGCTGAAGGTGAAGGGCGAGCAGATGACTTCGTCGCCCGCGTCCACGCCCATGACGTGGAGGCTGGTGATGAGCGCGGTGGTGCCGCTGGCCGTGGCGAGCGAGCGCTTGGCGCCGAGGAGCTTGGCCCACGCCTCTTCGAACTCAGGCACTTTGCCAGGACCGCCGCCGGCACGGCACCAGTTCCCACTGCGCAAGACTTTGAGGATGTCGGGCTCCCACGACTCGCGCCAATCGGGCCACTTCGGCCAGCCACCCGTATGCGCGGGTTTGCCGCCGAGCAGGGCGGGCTTGGCCGCGTCAGCGGCGAACACCGTGGGGCCGCTTCGCGCGCTCAACCAAGTGAGAGCGGCGGAGCTTGCCGCTGCGGTTCGGATGAATCCACGTCGGGTGAAATAATTCTTCATGGCTTTGGTTCCTTGATTTGGCTGGGGGAGTCTTGGCGATGCGTTGCAGATGGGAATCCGCATTCGCGTTGGCTTCTGCGGTCCTTGGCGTCACCGGCACCGTTGGGGTTGATGTCCATGGCGACTTCAGCGGCAGTGTAGCGCCACACGACGGCAGTGCAACGGCAAAATCCAACCTCCGAGCGCGACCGACTTTGGTCCAAACCCAAACCAACCACAGTAGAGCGCGCGTGCCTCAGGCCAGCAAGCCGTGGGCTTCCTTGAGTTTCGGGACGATCGCCAGTTTGTTTGGGCAGGCTTGTTGACAGAGGCCGCACTCGGTGCAGGCGCTGGCCTGTTTTGACTCCGGCAGCGCCGCGTAGAGTTCTCTCGCGTCAGCGCGGTGGCCATAGTTCTTGTAGTACATCCGGAAGCGAAGGATGTCGGCAATCGCGATGCCGGCCGGACACGATGGCAGGCAAGTCTCGCACATCCGGCAGTAGTCCTTGGTCGCGGCGGCCGCATAGAGATCCAGCAAGCGTTCATGCACGCGCGTGAACTTGCGGCCGATGGCAGCGCAGTCCTCGACAGCTTCGTGCGGCGTTGTCATCCCGACGGCGGCGCAGCAGACGTTCGGGTTTTTCAACACCCAGAGCAGGAATGCCTGGTAGAGGTTGTGCGCCCCAAACTGCTTCAACTCGTCCATCAGTTTGGCGACCTTCGGCTCCGAGGCTTCCTTGGCCCAATTGGGGATGAAGTGGCCCGTCATCGGCTTCATGCAGATGACGCCGATGTCCTGTTTCTTGCACAGCGCGAAAAGCTCCTCGATACCGTTGAGGTCAATCTTCTCGGTCCACTTTGCCAGCGCCATGTAGTTGTAGGGTTGGAAGATAAAATCCAGTTCCTTGGCCTCGACGTGCGGACGGTGTTTGGCCGGCACGTGGCAGCTCATGCCGCTGAAGCGAATCTTGCCCTGTTTCTTGAGCGTCTGGGCGGCTTCGTGGAACCCGTCCCGCCAATCGCCGTGGGAGAAGTAGCAGTCAATGTAGTCGGTCTGGAAATGTTTCAGGCTCAGTTCGCACGCGGCGATCACGTCCTTGGGCTGCGACTTGCTGGTGGCGGTGAAGATGATTGCGTCCTTGCGACGGCCCTTGAGCGCCTTGCCGAGAATCTCTTCCGTATCGTGATAGCTCTGTGACGTGGCCACGAAATTGCCGCCCCGCTCGAACAACCGATCCACGATGGCGGGCAACTGTTCCCGATAGCGGTCGAACAGGAACGTCCCGAGCACCTGCGACTTCAGCCCACTCGCGCAACCCAGCCCGATCTCGGAAACCTTGAGACCCGTCGCGCCGAACCGGCGGTACTTCATGTCCGACGGTGTCTTGTCGGCCGCATCAGCCGCAGTCGAGCCGAGCATCGCGCCCATGGCGAGGGTGGAACTTTTTTCAAGAAACTCGCGTCGGCTTACCGAAAGATCGTTGGGTGGGGGTGTCATGGCTTCTCTTTCTTGCTCAGGCAGCGTGTTGTAGGCATGGCTTGCTCGAACCGTATCACCAGCGTAGCGCGCCGCCGCCGCCTCTTCAACGCCATTTCCGAGGCGGGTCGCCTGCATCCTTACTCGCGCTGTCGTATCAGAGCTTCGGATACAATGACCGGGTGAATTTAAAACAACCGGCGCGCACACCCACGGTGCCAGCTTGTCATTTGTCGGCGGCCATCTTCTTCAGGAATTCTGCCGCCGGTTGGTCGTTGATGGTGGTCAGCGTCTTGATGCTGCCAAGGATGACGGCGTCGCGCTCCGGGACGATATCCGCCTTGAGCACCTGCAACGGCATGGTGCGCAGGAGTGAGAGGTCGCTAACCTTGGTGTTCTGAATCCACAGTTCCGTCAGCGGCATCCGGCGCAGCGGCGCGAGGTCTTTGATACCGGTGTCGTTGACGCGCAGGCTGGTCAACGCCTTGTCGCGCAACGGAGCAAGGTCGGTGATTCGATTAGACCCGCAGTGGAGCACCGTCAGTGCCATGTCGTTGAGCAATGTCAGGCTGGTGACCTGTGTGCCCACCATGGACAAGCTGGTGATGGGACATCCGCGGATAGGCGTCAGGTCGCTGATGCGGGTGCTGTTGAAGTTGAGAATAGACAGTGGCGTGCCCTTGAGCGGACCGAGGCTGGTGATCGCCGTCCCACCCATCAACAAGACCGACAGCGGCATCCCGCGCAATGGGGTGATGTCGCTGACCTTCGACCCTTCGAGAACCAGGGTTCCCAGCTTCATTCCGCGCAGCGGTGTCAGGTCGCTGACCTCTGTCAGCCCGATGTCCAGCGTCTTCAGCGGGGTGCGTTTCAACGGCGCCAGGTCGCGCACCTTCGTGCCGCCCAAATGGAGTGCCGTCAGCGGCATGCCCGACAGCAGCGAAATGTCGCTCACGGGGGTATGGGTCAGGTTCAATGTACTCAACCGTAAGCCCTCCAGCCCGCGCAAGTCGCTCACGGGATTGCTGTCGAGGGCCAGTTCCGTCAGCGCGGTGGTCTGCAATGCCGTCAGGTCTTTGATGTGGTTGCCGGAGGCCACCAGTGTCTTCAGCGGCAGGCCGCTCAGCGGCGAGAGCTTAGTGATAAGGCCCTGTGTTGTGCCGCAAAGGCAACGAAGACTCACCAGACCGAACACATCGCGCACGGGTGAAAGGTCGGCAACCGCTTCGGTGGTGAAGGTCAGCCCGGTAAGTTTATCGCCCTCAAACGTTGGCTCGACGCCGCCACCAAAGCCAGGGTTGGCTTCCTTCATGCGCGCGATGAATCTCTGGAGCATTTGCTTCCCGCTAAGGTTACTGGCCGCGGCGGGTGCGCGGACCTGCGAGGGTTTGGTGGTTCTCGGCGCGGCCTTGGCGGCGATCTTCGCGCCGGATTCGCGCAGCCAGAACATCGCCGTCGTCTGGCCGTTGATCCGCTGCAACGTTGGGATGCCGCGCAGCACGGCGCCATCACGCGCGGCCAGGAAATCGCAACGCAGTTCGCGCAGCGGCATGTTGGTGAGCACGGTGAGATCGGTCACCTTGGTTTTTTGGCACCAGAGCGTCTGGAGCGGCGCACCAGCCACGGGTGAGAGGTCATGCACATCGGTGTGATCACAACTAAGCACCGTCAGCGGCATCCCGCCCAGCGGCGAGAGATCGGTCACCTGTGTGCTGCCGCAACCGAGCACCGTTAGCGGCTGCCCGCGCAACGGGCGCAGATCGCTCACGGGGTTATTCTGGCACCAGAGCGCTGTCAGCCACAGTCCGCGCAACGGCGAGAGGTCGGCAAGCTGGCCGGTGACGTTGGTGCCGCCGACGGGTACCAGCGACAGCCGCTCAAGTGTCCGCAACGCAGCGACCGGCGAAATATTCTGGACGGCGACGGTCGAGAAACCCATCTCGATCACTTTCCCGTCCGCAATCTTGCGTGTGACGCGCCCGTCGAATTCCGGGTTCAACTCGCGCAGTTTGGCGACGACTTGCGCGACCTGCTGGGTGGCGGGCAGCGAGGCGACCATGCTGCCAAACTCATCCTGCGGCGGTTCCATCTCGTGCCAGAACTCGGCGGCCGGCTGACCGTTGATCATCTCCAGTGTTCCAACGGCCCACAGCGCCTCGCGGTCGCGCGCGGCGTCGAAGTCGCAGTCGAGATGCTTTAGCGGCAGTTCGCGCAGAGCAACGAAATTTGTGACGGACGCATGCTTGCAGGCGAGCATGGCCAGCGGCATGCCACGCAACGGCGAAAGATCGCTGACTTTCGAGAAGTTGCAGTTGAGGTTCGTCAGTAGCAGACCGGCCAGCGCGGCCAGATTGGTGAGCGATTGTTTTTCGGCAGTGCCGGGACAGACAAGGCTTTGCAGGTTGGACAACGCCTTGAGCGGTGTGAGGTCGCTTGCGGCTGCGGTTGAGAACTCCAGCCCAATGACCTTGTTGTTTTCCACCGTCGGCGCGGCCTGACCGTCGAAGCCGGGATTGAGATCCTTCAGCTTGGCGATGACAGTCTGCACCTGCGTTTCCGGCGGAAGCGCGGCGACAGCGGCAATGAACACGGCGTCCACAGGTGCTGGCAACGGCGCGGTGGCCGGTGCGTTGGTGACTGGCGACGGCGGCATCGCGGGCGTCCTGCCCGTTGGGACAGACGATGCCGTCGCCGGAGCATTGGTTGTCGTTACAGTTGCCACGGTTTGAGTGGCGGCGGGCGGCTGTTGCGAGACTGCGGGCATAGGCACGGGAGCCACCGGTGGCGATACAGTTTCCTGCTTGGGTTGTGGAGCAGTTGCAGTACTGGCGCTCAATGGCACGACCCGCGATTCCGAAGTCGTTGCTTCACGCGTGGACGTTCCGCGCTCTTTCCACGGCGCCCAGAGCATCACGCCAACCAACACGACGACAGCGGCGGCACCGGCCATGCCGTAGATCATCGCAGGCGTCATTTTCGCCGGCGCGGGCTTGGGTGACTCGACAGCAACGGCGGGCGGCGAGGCCTTCGGATTTGTGAGCTGTTGGTGGACATCGTGCAAATCAGCGATGAGTTCGTCGTAGTCCTGATGGCGATCATTGGGGTGTTTCGCGAACATTTTTGCCAACAGGAGCACCACGGGCATCGGACAGGTTGGCAGCACCTTGAGGATGGTCGGCGGCGGCTCGTTAACATGCTTGTTCATGACCGAGAACACATCCGCCCCATCGTAGGGTGTCTGGCCGCTGATCATGCAGTAGAGCGTGCATCCGAGACTGTAGATATCCGAGCGCAGGTCGAGATCACGTTCGCCGCGCGCCTGCTCGGGACTCATGTAATGCGGTGTGCCCCAAGCCGTGCCGTGCAGGGTCACGCGTGCGGAATCACCGCCGACGCAGCGGGCCAGACCCAGGTCGCCGAGTTTCACCTCGCCGTTGGTCGACAGGAAAATGTTGTCCGGCTTGATGTCGCGGTGAACGAGGCGGGCCTTGTCCCACGCGTAGCGGAGCGCTTCGGCGAGATACACGCAGATGGCAATCGCCTCGGTCGTTTCCAGCCGTCCGTGACGTTCGAGGCGGCGCGCCAGCGTCTCACCCTCGACATACTCCATGGCGATGTAGTGCGTGCCGTCTTGTTCGCCGGCGGAGTAGATGGCGACAATGCCCAGGTGGTTGAGTTGCGCGGCCGCGGTCGCTTCGCGCCGGAAGCGGGCGACGTATTCTGCGTCGCCGGCGAGGTGGGGCGCGAGCACCTTCAGCGCGACGGTGCGATTGAGCATCGGCTGGCGTGCGCGATAAACTGAGCCCACTCCGCCTTGCCCGACCTTCTCAACAATCTCGTAACCCGCGATTGAGTCGTTTTTGGGCATCGAATGATGCCAAGTCTAGCCGTAAAGGAGGTCGAGTCAACGACGGTTTCTGCGCCGCTTCACCGTTGGCGCGTGCCATGCGCTCCGTATCCGGCGCGGTGCTTCCCGTCGTGGTCGTGATACCGGCTGACGTGGTTACTCCACGCCGTCCCAGCAATAGGTGCAGAGCTTCTCCTTCGGCAGGCCGATGGACGCAACGAGGTCGTCAAGTTGCTGATACTGGAGCGTGGTCAGCGCCAATCGCTGGCGGATTCGTTCAACCATCGCGTGATACTTGTCGCTATTGTGGTCGGCATACTCCGCCGGTGGCGGGCCGTCGTGGCCTTCCATTTCCTTGGCCGCGCGCCGTCCGGCGAGGTCGAGTTCTGATTTCGACCGGGAGAAGTTCAGGAACTTGCAGCCGTGGATCAACGGCGGACAGGCAGGACGCATGTGGACTTCCTTCGCGCCGTAGTCGTAGAGCCGGTGGACCGTGTCCTTGAGCTGCGTGCCGCGCACGATCGAGTCCTCGCAGAAAAGCAGCCGCCGGCCCTGGATCAGCTCCTTGATCGGGATGAGCTTCATGCGGGCAACGAGGTCGCGCATGGACTGGTCCTGCGGCATGAAACTGCGGGGCCAGGTGGGTGTGTATTTCACAAAAGGCCGCCGGTAAGGCACGCCTTTCTCGGTGGCGTAACCAATGGCGTGGCCCGTGCCGGAGTCTGGAATGCCGGCGACAACATCCACTTCAATCTTGTCCTTCTTGGCAATCGCGGCGCCGCTGCGATTGCGCGAGTCCTCGACGTTGATGCCCTCATAGCAGGACGCTGGATAACCGTAATAGACCCAGAGGAACGAACACACCTGGCAACGCGGCCTCGGTAGGATCACCTGCTCGATGCCCTCCGGCGTCAACCGCACCACCTCGCCCGGGCCGAGATCGCGCACGGTTTCATAGCCGAGGTTGGGGAAGGCGCACGTCTCCATCGTCGCCGCGTAGCCGTCATCCGAGTTTTTCCCGATGATGATGGGCGTGCGGCCCAGTTTGTCACGCGCGGCATACACGCCCTTGTCGGTCAGCAGGAGAATCGAACAGGACC
>Ga0265297_10006243_pt1 | contig 17465 bp, 16 predicted proteins | sample Munlanlwell13791_FD_192502 | JGI IMG/M metagenome (GOLD analysis project Ga0265297, IMG submission 192502) | Leachate microbial communities from a municipal landfill in Southern Ontario, Canada - Leachate well 137-91 | ecosystem: Engineered > Solid waste > Landfill > Unclassified | place...
TTGGGGAGTTGAATTTCAACGTCAACCCCGAATACTATTAGCAGTTTAACTTTAAGGAGATTTTATGGGTGACATTACGTTCAGCAATTTGTCGTACCAATCAGCAGGTAGTCAGAAGAAAGTGTCAGGAAAAATGACACTTTCCGCAGACTACGCAACAGGTGGAGATGTATTTAATATAAGGCAGACGGGTTTAGCTCAGTTAAGTGATTTGGTAATTGAGGATTCGGACGGTTATGCCTTTAATTTTATCAACACCAGCCCTTTAAGCTACGCTAACGTCATGGTCTTTTTGGGCGCGGGCGGTGGCACGATAGGCAATACGTCCGCAGGAACTCCGGCGGGAACGAATTCTGCTCCAGCTTTGACGATGGACTCATACACCCCTGCGGGAACAAGCGCCGCTCCGGTATTGACGATGGATTCTTACACGCCAGCAGGTTCAAACTCTGCCCCCGCTTTTACAGGCGACGCTCTTGCAACTCATCAGCACGACGCTATTACTGCGGGAACGCCGTCGGGAAGTGTAGCGGCTCCCGTTCTAACGATGGACAGTTACACCCCAGCCGGTTCAGTTGCGGCGCCAGCATTGACGATGGATTCATATACTCCAGCGGGAAGCGTAGCAGCACCAGCGCTTACGATGGACAGCTATACACCTGCTGGTTCCGTCGCGGCTCCGGTTTTCACAGCGTCAAACACCATTGGACGAACGGTTTCTTTTCTGATGCCGTCAACGGCTTGTTCAAACACGAACTCTGAAAACACCGACTCCGGCGCAGACCAGACGTCACTTGATGCGGTAGCTGCTTACAGCACGGTCGCTGCCGGTGCATGGGCTGTTGGTGCAATCACCAACCCGTCAGTCGCTCGTAACGTGGCAATCACGATTAAGAATGATTCCGGCGGCCCTCTCAACCTGTTTGAGGGTGTGATGACGTTCACGGTTACAGGCACGGATTATAAAGGTTCAGCACTTTCCGAAACCATTACGTTCACTTCGACCGCTGGTAATAAGGCAGTTGCCACGGCCAACTGGCGTTTCAAGTTTGGAGTTAAGGCGTTCAAGACCGTAACGACGATTACGCTGGATAACGAGCCGGATGATGGCTTGAAAATTGGCGCTGGTTTTGGTGGAGTGGTAAGTTTGTATGGTTCGCTTGCAACACCGGCGGAAGCTGATGTCGTTCAGGTTGTCGAAGATGGCACGGCCCTTTCCATAACTGGTCAGGTCGATACCACGAACAAGACGTTCAACTTCGATGCTATTGCTGCCAGTAAAGTTATCAGCATGACGTATTTGACCATAGATGGCGCAAGCGGAACGAACTCTGCTCCTGCGTTCACAGGAAATGCAGCCACCCTCACGGGAACTAACTCTGCACCAGCTTTTACAGGAAACGCAGCTACGCTTACCGGAACGAATTCAGCTCCAGCTTTTACCGGCAACGCTGCAACCCTCACAGGAACGAACTCGGCTCCGGCATTTACGGGTTCAGCGCTCGGAACGCATCAACACGCAGCAATCACCGCTGGAACACCGGCGGGTTCGGTTGCAGCCCCGACGTTCACGGGAACACCGGCGACTCTCACCGGCACGAACTCGGCTCCTGCGTTCACAGGAACCCCTGCAACGCTTACGGGAACGGTCGCGGCTCCGACATTCACAGGCGCGGCAATGAGTACACATACGCATACGTCAACAGGTGGAGCATCAGGTGAAGCACCGGCTCATACTGACCTGCATCTAGTGGTGTTGGATTTCGTAGCTTACGGTTACTAAAACTTTTTAAACAAAGGAGCTTTATATGGCATTTACAATCAATTCAGAGGCAAAGATTCCGTTAGGTGGAAGTGCAGTTGGACTGGCTTTGGTTTACGGCAACGCAACCGCTACAAGCGTGACTACTGGAATAGTTTCGGGGTCAACGCAGCACGTTCGCAAAATAACCTCTTGGGGTTTCACGCCGAATCAGGACATCACGGGAGCAGCTTTCAACGTGGTTAAGAGCTACGATTCCGCAACGTACGATTCCGATATTCTGACGTTGACCTGCACAGCAGACGATGTGTTTGACTATTGGTATATTGGTTTTGATAACGGCGATTTATAAACGGAGGTTAATATGGCTTTGGATATAACGTACACATTTACTACGCCAATAGGCGGTAGTGCTAAAGCTCTTACAAGGGTTGAAGGCAGTTGTCATGCAAACGGAGTAAGTTCTGGCGACATTAGCGGGCTTACGAAATTTGTCAGACATTTGTACGCTTGGGAATTTACGCCGAGACAGAATTTGACGGCGGGAGCGTTCCATGTCGTGAAGTCTTTAGATGCGGTCAACGATACCGAGAAATTGACTTTAACTTGCACGAACGGAGATTATTTCGATTTCTGGTATATCGGTGAAGCGATGGGAGACCAATAAATGTTCAAATGCGATAAGTGCGAGATTTACAAAGCAGAAGTCGCTTATCTTCGCGAGATGAATAAGAGCTTACAAGACCGCCTCATGGCTCTAGCTGACGCGAAGGCTTATGGGGCGGTCTCTACCGTTTTCACGGGCGACCCGAAAGACTATTTCGGCACGGATGACGACGTCGTGGAATATAACGAATACGGTCAGAAGATTTCGGTTAAAGGATAGCGGAGGTTGTTACGAAAGAACTCTACGACGAGAATGTACAGAAGGTTACGGACGCGGTGAAAGACATTATGTCCGACGACCAGAAGTACAAGCAGACTTGGGCTAAGCAATGCAAGCAATGGGTGGCGTTTGCGAACGGCGACCAGCGCATTGACACGGCTACAGGTGCAGCTCCGGTTATAAACAACTCCCAACCGCAAACTTATAACTACGACCGTCGTCAGAATATGTACACGACGAACGAGATTGACCCAATAGTCAGGACTTTAGCATCGTATATGTGCAGGGCGAAACCCGCGGTTGAGTGCTTTCCTTCAAACTTTGAAAGTGAAGAAGAACGCAACGCAGCACGAGTGTCGGAAATCATTCACAACGCTAAATACGAGATTGATAACGAGTACTTGAATTCGAGAATGTCAGCTTTCTGGGCGTTGGTTACAGGCAACGTCTACGCAAAAGACTTCTGGAACCCCGAAAAGGGCATGGTTGTAAGTGAAACGGGTTTAAAGTCCGGCGATAACGACACGGCGATATTAAGTGCTTTGTCAATCACGGTAGACAATAGCTGCACCTGCTTTGAAAAGCAGCCCTATATCATAGAATCGTATTACATGGACTATGATTGGGCGAAGACAATGTTCAATCAGGAAGGGGCAGGTTACACCGGAAAGATTGAGGAGATTAAAGGCGAGTCTGGCAACGTGGGGACGATAGATACTTTAGAGGACATGAAGTACAGCGTACCGTTTCAAGGCTATCAGAACTCCTCATCGAAAAAGGGCAAATGTTTAGTGCAGGAAATCTACATCAAGCCTTGTTACGAATGGCCGCAAGGTCGGTTGGTGATAGTGGCGGGTGGAGCAACGGTATATGATTCCCCGCGAGAAGAGGGTTCTCCGTATTTCATGCCTTACGACGAGGAAATGTGGCATCCTTACACTTATTTTGGTTATGAACCTTACATAGGTCGGTTTTTGCATAAGGGTGTTGTAGAACCAATCTTGCCGTTACAGATGAGGTTGAACGAAATAAATGGAGCGATACTTGAGAACGCAAATACTTTAGCGAAGCCGAACATATTGGCAGCAGTAAATCAGTTGAAGAAAGGTGTCATCAGCGGCAAGGGTGCGATGGTTTATACTTACAGCCCCATACCTAACGCCGCAATACCAACGGTACTTGGCGGCACTCCACTACCAGCGCAGTTTTTCAACGAGAAAAAAGAGATAATAGAACACATGGTTAGGATAGCCGGAACGAACTTTGTCATGTCCGGTCAACCTCCGTCAGGTGTTTCAGCAGCCAGCGCGATAAGTCAACTTTTGGAAAACGCCACTACTCAGCAGTCGGATATTATGAAGTCGTGGGAGTTTTATCACGAAGCAAGATACCAGAAGAAATTGCGCATAATTCACAAGTTTATGAAGTATCCGAATACAAAATTGAACGAATACATCAAATTCTTGAACAAAAACCTACTTGAGAAGCAGATTAACGATTTCATTGGTCAGCAAGACTTAAGTTCGGGGACGATATTGAAGATTCAGTACGCTTCAATGATACCCAAGAACGAAATGACGAAGCGGGAGATGTACGACAAGTGGGCGAAAGACGGTATTTTAGGGCCAATAACGGAGCCGACTCCGGCAGGTGCGAAGTTAAGAAGTCAGCTAATAGAGAAGTTCGGGGAAAAGCCTTTGGAATCCGAAGAATCGACCGAGTTGAAAAAGGCGAAGTGGGAGAACGACCGTATCAAGCAGATGTTACCAGTTGAGGTTAGTCAATACGACAACGCTGCGATTCACATGCCTTGTCATATTGGAGAAATACAAGACCCGACGTATTTGGAGAAAGCTACGGACGAGCAAAAGATAGCTTTGGACAATCATATACAAATGCACCAGCAACAAGAAGCAATGAAAGCTCAACAAGCTCAGTTGCAACAAATGCAGATGGCACAATTGCAAGCTAATAGTGAGGCGGCCAAAACTTCAGCATCTACTAAAAATATGGGAGTTCCGCCTCAACAGTAATTTTTCGGCTCGCCTCGTTACCGGCGTAAAAGGAGAGAGGATAATATGGGAGAACAGGGGATTGTAGAAGGTGGCGTAGAAAATGGCGTAGAAGGTGTTTCGCCAGCACCAGACGTAGAAGCTGCCTCGTCAGCAGAGCCTACTGAGACAGGCGAAGTTTTACCGTTTGGCAAGCATCCGCGTTGGATTGAAATGAACCGAGCTAACAAGGAATACAAAGCCAAGTTAGCAGAGTTTGAAGCTCGACAGCCAGACTACGAAGAAGCGGTTGCTATCAAGAAATGGATAGAGAAAGACCCGAAAGGTTTTTACGCCCATTTCAAGTCTCAGATTGAACCAGAACAGGCCGTAAAAGCTCCGGAAACCGACCCCTATGAGGCGTTCGAGCCGGAGGTAGCTGAGAGGTTCAAGAGATACGACAAAGCCTTAGAAGAAGCAGAAAAAGCTAAGCAAGAAGCGCAGAAGAATCAGCAGAAGACTGAAAAGCAAAGAGTGGCTAACAATCGGCAAGAGTTGGACACAGCTTTTGACGAATTGGCAAAGACTGCTGGTTTCATAGACGAAAACGGCAAGTCAGACGAGGAGTTTATGGACGTTGTTGCAAATGCGACATTGGCCAAACTTCATGCAATAGCCGCTAACCCATCGATGCCCACAAAGAAGGAGCTTGAAACAGCTTTTTCGATGATTTCAAAGGGTTTAAAATCGGTGGAGAAGAAAGCTCTCAGTCAGAAGCCTTCATCTGTGCCGCCTAGCGGTTCTTCGGTAGGTGTCGTGCCAAACACAAAAGTTAAGCGAACGGCAGAAGATAGAATTAACGACATTCTAAAAGACCTTTAAGGAGGTTTTATGTTACCAGCAGGTGTAGGCGCAACGACTACGACCCTAGAAGGTGCGTTTAAAAGAAATTATAATGAAGGGTCAGAAGTACTTATCGAGCAACAGAATCTTCAGGCTCCATTTTGGTCGAAGTTGAAAGTTTCTTCGTTGAAGCCGTCGGTTCAGGGCATTTGGTCGCCTGTAACGATGAGCGGCAACGAAGAAGGCGGAGCTATGACGGAGAACGAAGGCTTTGCCACACCGGACAGCCTAAATCCGCAACAGCCGTCGATATATTCTAAACTTGTAACGTGGCCGTTTCAGGTTTCAGGTCAGGTCATTAGACTTTCTGAATCCGACAAGGTGGCGTTTGCAAAAGGTTTAGATGCAACGATGAACGACAACTCAGCGCGTATGTATTCTGATGTGAATCGTCAGTCTCTTGGCAACGGCGTTGGTATTATTACGCTTGCCAATGGCGCAGGTTCACCATCTACATCTTTAGTAGTTGATAACGCTCTACCATTCAGACGTGGCATGAGAATTGACGCTTATGCAACGCTTGGTGGCGCGAAGGAAATCGACGGCGTTAAGATTACAGCCGTTGATTATCCAACAAACACTCTTACCATACCGTCTTCAACGTGGTCAAATAACGCAATAATTTGCAAGAAGAACAAGCTTGCAGGTGTAACGTCACAGGCCAACGCGAAGGAAATGATGGGCTGGCAGGGCATTTGTGATACGACTACATGGTCGGCGACATTTGAAGGTCTGTCCGTAGTTACGAATCCCGAATGGAAAGGCAATGTAATTGATGCTTCGACCTCTCCGGTTTCGCAGGATTTCATGCAGCAGTCCTATAACAGAACTGCAATCATCGGCGGTATTAAGCCAGACACGCTTTTGTCGAATTACGGTCAGGCCAGAGTGTTTCTAAACACCGAGTTGCAGAAAACCCGTTACGAACCTGGCACCGTTGAGGGCGGTAACGTAGTTCTGAAATGGGGTACGATGGAATGGCTAGTTGACCACACCTATCCTCTTGCCGAGCTTGGTATGATGTCAATGAAGCACATCGAGAAATTTCAGACCCGCGACGTACATCTTTCTAACCTGACTGGAAACACGCTTTATCAGGTGGTAGGTTTCGACGCGATTGGCGGGTACTATGCATGGACTGGAAATATCGGAACTTGGAAGCGCAATGCTCATGCAAGACTTATAAATCTTACAGAGCCGTTGATGTAGTAAAAACCTGATAATGGGGGAGGTTAAAATCTCCCCCAATATCTTATTGAGGAATTATGGCCTTAGATACTTACGGACAACAAGTTGACCAAGTTTACGCTATAATCACAGACCCTACGTTTGAACGTAGGTTAAAGTTGTTCGACCCTCGTTTAAAGCTAATGTTTGACCAAAAGGATAGAAGGTGGGTGATATTGGAATGGGCCTACGATAACTCGGGATGGAACGTAATTTTAAAAGCTGAGGACAAAGAGGGCAATCCCATGCCTTTAGGTGACTGGGTGTTTAATAAGTTATTTGTTTTTCGTCAACAATACTTGGATAAAAGGGAAAAAGGTGTTGCTAAGTGGTTGGGTGATTTGAAAGACGAGTGTGACACTTATAAAGCAGAACAAGCAAGAAAATCTTCGGATAATCGACAGCATAAGATATTGGATGATATAAATGACTGGCGAAGGGGCGCTAGAGAACTTGATAACCTACCGAAATCGGATGTTACGGCAGGTTATCCTAAACATTGAGAGGAGATTTTATGAAGATGTACAATACGTCGTTGGAAAGTTTTAAAGTAATTTGTGACGCGAAAGTATTTGAGTTTAAGCCAAGAGAATATACGGAAGTTCCCGACAACATAGCGGATATGCTTTACAATCAGGTTAAAGCGTGGGGCGTGTTTCCTATTAGGCCAAACATTACCGAGGAAGAACTAAAACAAGCCAAGTTTAAAGCGTTAAAAGATTATCTTAATGGTGCTTTAAGGGTTAGACTTGAATGTTATGACATGCAAAAAGACCATTATGCACGAATAAACGTAACGTTACCACCACAGAGAGACCAGATTAAAGCTATGAATTGGCAAAAAGAAATTCATAAGGTTTTAGAACTTGAGTCTCCGATAGAAGTGGTACCATCGTTTTTGGACGAAGAAACACGAAAGGCAATTGGGATAGATTTACCAAACGTAGAACATATAAAAGATAAATTGAATCAGATAGACCAGAACATATTTTCACCTGCAGCTATAGCAAAGGCTGAAGTAAAAAGAGCACCAGGAAGACCGAAAAAAGTAGACAGTTTTTTAGACCCAGAGATTGAAGGTCAAAAGATATAGAGGTCTTATGACACTCGGAGAATTAGTTACGGAAATCAGCATTATCGTTGGCGATAAAGTCGTGGGAGAGTATTTCTCTCCGATTGAAATCAAGCGCGCCGTTGGTGATGCTTACAGATATTATTCCATGCCTTTAGTGATGGCCGGAGAGGGCTACTTTGAAACAACTACCAACTTAAACATTGTTGAGAATCAAGAGAGTATTTCTCTGGCCTCACTAACTCCTTCTTTTTGGTCGGTGTCTGTTTTGTGGAGAAAGCTAAGCACAGGTTATCAGCCTCTAAAAAAGAACGAGCAGAGATACAAATTCATTTCCACAATAGGTATAGGTGCGGGAGATACTTATATACCTGAGTATCGTCATAGAGGAACGAATTTGATTTTAACGCCGGCTCCGATTGCAGCAGCTACGGACGGATTGAAGATGGATTATGTTTATATACCGACTTTCCCAAATCAGTTAAGCGTAGATGGTTTTACTTTCGATGTTAATTTCCCCACGATATTCGAGCTGAACATCAAGCTGCGAAGCGCAATTAAACTCTTGGAGAGCAAAGATGCGGTTGGCGGAGTTTCTGACATAAACACGATGAAATCAGAGCTTGCAGATGCAGACGCTTATTTCCAGAGTACTTTGACTGTGAACGAAAATCCTGAAGCGGTAGAATATCAGGGATTAGATTATAATGCCATTTTAACGTAGGAGTTACTATGCAGACAGGAACAATAGTCACAAGCGAAGGGCCGAGAATAGAGGCGACCTTAAAAACCGGACAAAAGAATGTCACTACGGCAGGCACAGCGGTTGTGGTGGGCAGTTTAACTGGTATTAGAGAGGTATTGATACAGGCTAAAATTACAAATGGTGGATATATATTTGTTGGTCCTTCTACAGTCACAAACGACCATACTAGTGGCATGTGTTTAGTAAAAGGGGAAGTATTCCACGGTTATTGCACTTCTTTAGCAGATTTTTACATCAATTCAACGGTCAATGGTGAAGGTGTAACATATCTTTGCTGGTAAGAGGGTCAAATGGACATTATAAAAAACATGGGCGGTAGCGGTGCAGTCATACCAAAAGGCTCTATAGATTGTTCAGGCAATCCCAATTATCCGGCAGGAAATGCTGGCGATTGGTATATAGTTTCTGTAGCGGGCAAAATAGGCGGGGCTTTGGGAGTATCAGTTGACGCAGGTGACATCATCATTTGCAACGTGGACGGCACGCCTTCGGGAACTCAGGCAGCAGTTGGAGCGAATTGGCAGATAGTGCCTTTGAGCGACCAGACCGAATATACTAACGCGACACCGACCCTTGTGACTCTAGGTGGAATCACAGCGGGGTCTACATTCGCGTCAGTCCCTTACGATACGATGTGGACGAACCTTTTATATCCATATCTTGCTCCGGCCATTACTTTGGTTTCTTCGATAGCCGGTGGGTTGAGAGAGTATGGCGACGACCAAGTTGACCCGACTCTGACCGCAACGACTGTAAAGAAAACGAACAACATCACGTCTGTTAAGTTTTACAGAGGCGTGACTTTAATTGACGACAACACACCTCCGGCATTTCCTACGGGCGGTGCAGAGGTTTTCCCTTACACTCATACGATTTCAACCGCAGAAACATACACCGCAACTGCAACGGACGGCACGGCGACAACGACTTCAAATACTATATCTTATACGTTCTGTTACCCGTTTTTTTACGGTGTTGGAGCAGTTGGTTTAACAGGTGCGCAAATTTACGCTGCTTTCAATCCGGCAGGCAAGATAATACAAAATCAAGCTGATACGACAAAGGCATTTGCTCCAACAAATCAGTATTACTATTTTTGTTATCCTAACACATTGCCGGCATTGACAGTTATCTATGACCAGAACGGTTTTAACATCACCGCTGATTTTACGTTAAGGACTGATACTATCACCGGATTGGACGGAACTTCGCAGACTTATAAGATTTACGAATTTAATAATCTAACATCTCTGTCGCAGAATTTGACGTTTAATTTTTAGGAGGTTTCAAGTGTCCATAAATGTTGCTTCTAATTTTAGATTATATGCTCAACTTCCCTTAGATTATCGTCAAGTTGTAGCAGATACAACTACACGAGATGCTCTTTCTGCTGGGGAAAGATATGACGGGTTATGTATTTATTGTGAATCGGACAATACGACATATCAACTACAAGGTGGAATAACCAACGCAGATTGGAAGATTGTTATTTTTCCTGATATAGTTATTGACCCAACTTCAGATGACTTAATCACAACGACTAGAGTAAGTGCTGGATTAGTCGCAGGACAATTGCAGACGGTTTATAATACCTCAATAGAAAACAATGTTGCTGACGATGTCAATTCAGCCAGCATCGGATACACAGTTACAGCAACTGACAATTATAATCCCGAACTGTTACTGAACAACAGCTTTGAAAATTGGGACTTGGTGTATGCTCCTGATGATTTTGACAGTGATGATAGTCCTGTTGACATTACATCGGTTGGTAGAACAACGGATAGTCATTCGGGAACCTACGCTTTATTTTTAAAAGCGGAGACGGCGTTTTTAACTTCGTTTAGGTCTATTGCCTTATGGAATACCTCAGCAACTTTTACAACCGCAGATACGATTCAAACAAGGTTTTGGGCTAAACAATCGGTAGGCACTCCAAGTGCGATTGTAGTTTATATGTATAAGGACGCTGGTGCGACTACTTATGCTTACAACTTTACAGGTGCAAACATAGGAACGTGGACGGCCTTGATGGGGCCACCAAGCGCAGACCAAGTTGAAGTTATTGCCTTAACTGGTTCTTATGCGCAGTATGCTTCTACTATTGCAACGGCTCCGGCGGGTGTAGCTTCTGATTCACAGGTTAGGTTTGGTTTTATTGGAAGTAACGGCGACATAGGTTTTATAGACGATTTGGAAGTCACCATATCCTCTGTCAATACAGCTACGAACGGAGACTTTGAACTTTGGACATCTGATTACGTTACCCTGCAAGATTGGGATACAAGTTTCTTTGGAGCTGGTGGCGGTGATGACCCTGAAATTAGAGCCGAAACGACTACGGTTTATGACGGTACGGTAGCTGTCACGTTAGAAAGCAAGAACGGTAAGGGTTCGTATATTGAGCAGTCAATAACCACAGCTTTATATGGATATTTTAACGTTTGGATTCACGACACTGGAGCCGCTACAAATGTCAGAATGGCGGCGTTGAATGGTCCGGTGGCCTCTGCTACAGAGGAATACGACTCTGCAACCGACACTTGGGGAGCTTACGGTGGTGGAGAACCAACAAAGTATATTGAGGGGACAACCGCAGGAGCGTGGGCGGAAATAGGTTTAGGTGAAGTAACATCTCCTGTTTCTGGAATAATAAACGTCGTTATTTGGAACGACTTTGGAGCTGGTGACGCTAGCTCTATTGTTGATTTATCTTCGTTTGAAACCCCTTTGATACCCAAGTTAGCTGGTTATTTAGTCAAAGGCGACCAAGTAGCTATCAGTTACGGTTCGTTGAATCAGCATTTAATTCTTGCAGCGATAAATTTCGACCTTACTGGAACGACTGAAATGGATGGGTCTGGAATTACAATTCGTGCTGGGGATGCAATATCTCACGGAGGAGCGGTTGATGGTGGAGATATAGAATTAGTTGCTGGCGCAGGTGCTGGCGGAGGTGACGACGGTATTATCGAATTCAGTTCCATTATAGAAGCTAAGGAATCGGGAGCTTCGATTGATGAGTTTTCCAATGATACCACAATGGCCGATGATTCAACATCGGCGTTGGTTACAGAACACGCCGCAAAATCTTATACTGATACTCTGGTTGGGGCGATACCTACTCGTTATTCTAGAATAAGTGACGAGTTCGATACAACATTTGTCGAAACAGAATTAACTCCCGCTGACCATATTATACGTCTTGGAACGGGTGGTACGGAATGGTTACATATAAAAACAGGCAGCACTGACAGAGTAGATATACTTGGCAATGATGCTCCTCTTATCGGGAACAATGGAACAAAAATAAAATTGTCTGCTGGAAATCCCGCGCCTATTTATGGTCAGGGTGGAGCATTATGGTTTAATGTTACAGCTTCTACAGGTGGAGCACCTAATGACGGTTATTTTGCATTTATGCAAGATGATGGAACTATTTTAGAGCTCCGTAAAGATGATGCAAACAACGGAACACAGTTTTTGTCGATGTTCAATGGAACATCTGGTTCAACGGCTTATACCCTTAACATAGACAACGCATTGGCTTCTGGCTCATCGGCGTTAAAAATCGTGTCTGATTATTCGGGGACGCCGACAGATATTTTTGGCATCGATTACGCAGGACAATTATGTTTAGGCAACTGGGCCACTATTGAAACCTCAGATTACGGAGCGTTTTTCGTAGCTTCAAACGCCAGTCCTGCAAACAGCTCATCTCCGGCGTTTATCTTCGGTGCCAAAAATTCAATCGCAGATGATTATCAGATATTGTCTTTGGGTCACAGTACCGACACAACTCCAGAAAATTCTCTGGCATTACTTGCACGTGGTGACTTGTATCTCGGAGATTGGGGAACAATAACGACATCGAGCAATGGAGAGATGAAACTTTCCGGTAGCTCAGTTGAAGGAAGTGGAGTTGCGGGAATAAAATTCGGCAACACCGCATTTCTTGGTGACCCCGTTGATAAGCTGTTTGAGTTTTGGAACGGAAAGATAGATGGCGATTTGATTACGCCTCCTTATGGTTATAAAATAGGTGAGATAGGTTATCGCGGGCAAATGGTATTCGGAGCACAAGCTATAAGTGCTGGTGCAACTGACTTTCCGGTCGGTTGGAATATCTTTAATTATACGGATGCAAGTCCTGCAACACCGTTTAGCGAAGAGGCATATTTTATAAGCGTTGCAAACATTACTACGATGAACGCTCACGCTTTTCTTGGTGTGGGAATATCTAACGATAGTTATGTTGCGTCAGGAGTTACAGGTTGGGGTGAAGTTGAAAATAGTGCTGATAGTAAAATTGCATTGGGATTAAATGGTTATGCAATAGCAACGCACTCTGGTGGTGCAAACGTAGCGGTTAGAGGAAATGCAACAAACGGGAAATATAATTATGCGGTTTTGGCTGAAACCGGGAATATCTATAATTTTGGCAGAGAGATTTACAAACCTTCCGCAACCCAAACGTTATCAACTAATGATGCTTTTGATATAACTTCAAGTTATATTGTGGTAAATGGAAATGGTGGTGCTGTTACTGGAATACGTCCGGCGGAAGTTGACCCTGTTACCGGAGAGGCTATTGAAGCGGGGACTATTATTTATGTCATATCAACAAGCGATACTGATACGGTAAGCATGTCCGATGTTGGTGGTGTATTACAATTAAAAACTGGTAGCGTAACATTAGGCAGTAATGATGTTTGCACATTATTATACACAGGTACGCTTTGGACTGAAATATAAAAAACAGGAGCATCTATGAAAGGCAAAGAATTTACGCAAATGAATGTATGTCCAGAGCATAGCGGTTTAGTTGTTGCCATTCAAAATATAGCTACTTCAATAAAACGCATTGAAGATAAGCAGGATTGTTTCAATAAGAAATTGGACATTATTGTAGAGCAGCAGGTAAATACAGACAAAGAAATAGCAACTGAAAAGATAGAAAATAAATGGCGGCAAAAAGCAATTGCTTGTGTGTGGGGTGTTATCGGTGGAATAGTCGGAAGTGGTGGAACGTTGATAGCTTCGTTAATGTTAGAACGATATATTGAAAGGCAATAAGTGGGCATAGAGTTACAAACAATTGAGTATTCTGATAACGGAGGAGGCTCTGATTTTATTTCTTCGCCTACAAAGGGAGAAGAAAACATTTCGACTGAAAATTTAAATGTTGAATACGATACAGATGGAGCTATTAAAACAAGAAACGGTTCTAGTATTTTGAACAAAGGTTCTCAACTAACTACCAATAAAAAGTCTTTAGCAACTTGGGATTATAGAAAATCAGACGGGACTGTTGTTCAAATACTATGTTCTGGAACAGATATTTATCACGATGTAACAAGTCCTGTGTCTTATGGGTTCACGCTGTCAGCTTTAGAGCCTATACCTGATTTAGAGTTTCATGTTACAAACGATGATGAATACCTGCTTTGGGGTAACGGGATTGATGTAAGTAAAAAATTTAATGGTACTGATTGGACAAACCTTAGTATTGCAAGACCAACAGCGGTAACATTTAATGCCTTAAGCTCTGGATGTCTTCCAGTAGATTCGTATGATTATTATGTTTCGTTCGCAAGAACTGTTTCAAGTGTTATTGTTCAGGAATCTGAGTTGTCTCCTGTATTTCAATACGTAGTGACTGGCGATTCTGATTCAGGACAAGCCACTTCAGGAACGGTCAACGATTTAACAGACACAACTAAGCTTTTATATTCTAGCCAAGCTACTGCTGGCGGAACTAATTTCCTGACTGATACAACTGTTTATTTAGGTGTTAATACGTTCAAAGATTTGTATTTGAACATTACTGGTGGCACAGGAGCTGGTCAAACAGCTAAAATCATTTCCAACACAAACGATACTTTTACGATTGAAGGTTCTTGGGTTACACCTCCAAACGCAACATCAACATACGACGTTTCAGAATGGTCAACTGACTTTTGGGCAACAAAGACAGTTTACATTTCTTCAGGCACGGGCGTTGGACAGACCGCGACAATAGCTTCCAACACAAGCACAGTTTTGACTTTTACAGCTCCTCTAGCAATCGCGCCTGACAATACTTCTGAGTATTCAATAGGTTCAGTTTCTATCACATTGAACGTACCCATATCTTCGGACGCTCAAGTCAATGCTAGAGTAATTTACAGAAAGTCTTTAGCTACTGGGGTAATCAGAAGACTTACAGCGGAAGCAACGATAGGTGATAATACTACGTTGACTTACGTTGATAACATTGCAGACGAGGATTTAAGCACGATAGAAGCAGAGTTTGATAATCAAGAAGCTCCTTTATCAGCGGTTTTTGAGGAGTTTGAAGGAAAGATATTTTATCGTGACGAAACATCTCCTACGGATTTCTTGATTTCCAAGGCTTATAAAGGCTGGAATGTTCCTTATAATTCAAGAACTATCTTGGATGCTAAAATAACAGCCATGAAACGCTGCTTTAACGTCATTGTAATAGGCACAGAAAGAAGTATCTGGACACAAGACGTTGAAGGCAATTTAAGACGAGTGTCTTCAACAATCGGCATTTTAAACAACCGTTGTTTAGACGGTGAAACTTCTCTTTACTTTATAGGGTCTAACAAAGCTTTTTACAACATAGAGCCCACCCAATTAGTTCAGGATAATATGACTTTTGGGGAACCGCTTTCAAGATTGGTAGGTCCAGCATTTAAGGATATATCAGGTAGTGGATTGGACGAAGTTCAGTTGAAACTGTATATAAAATCGGACGTTAATAAAATTGTCATTTCTGTGCCTGTAGGAGTTTCAACCAACAACTATCTTTATATTTTTAATACAAAACAATCCTTGGTTCAAGGTCATCCGGTTTGGCAGTTTGCAGACAATATAAAGGCATCAACGCTACAAATTTTTAATATAAACGAAGAAATAGAACTAATTTCCGGTGATTATAATGGTTTTTTCTGGAAATTGGACGACGACGCCATGAACGGAGACGGTGCTGAAGTAAACGGAACTTCTACGGGAAGTAATATCGCTACAACTTTGAATGACACAACGCAGGTTCAAGACACAGGAACTGCAACTTCAGGGGCGTTTACAACCTTAACAGACACATCTAAGGTTAAAGATTCGGGAACTGCTTCAAGCGGTTCGGATGTGACGTTGGTGGATACAACAAAGACATGGGTTATAGGGGCCTATATTGGCCTACACTTGATTATAACGGGTGGAACGGGTTCGGGGCAGACCGCAACGATTCTGTCGAATACAGAGGATACTCTGACGTTTTTAGCCCTATCTACGCCTTTAGATGGAACGTCTGTTTATGTCATTAGCGAATGGACAACGAATGAATGGGCTTTAGAGCAAGTTTATATCGTTTCCGGCACGGGTGCGGGTCAATACGTGACGGTTGCGTCCAATACTTACGACACTTTGACCTTTACGGCGCCAATGGGAACGGCACCAGCGGCGGGGTCGGTCTATTCTCTAGGTGGTTGGGTTATCAATACGTTTACAGGGATAAACATAACGATTGTTTCAGGTACTGGCGAAGGCCAGACAAGAACTATTCTATCAAACACAGACTCTCAAGTGACGGTCTCTGCTTGGACAGAAACTCCTGATGACACTTCTGAATATACCATAGGTGGTTATGTCGCGAAGCATTTCTCAAACTGGAAGAAAGTTACTAGTTCTTATGAGTTGTTAAAGCAACTTTGGTTTATGTGGGTGAACGCGAACGCTTCCGGCGATTACACGATTCAAATGATTCTTCAGTTTGATTTCGATACGAGTTTGAACAATCAGATTACAACCTTAATCAGTTTAAAATCTCAAAATACTATTTGGGGAGCTTTTATTTGGGCCCTAGCAATCTGGGGTTCAAGAAGTGTGTTTTTGGATAGATTCAGACAATACGCTAAATTCAGAAGTGTCAGAGTGGGATTTTATCATAACTTAGCTGGACAGCCTTATCAGATAAACAATTATGCTTTAAGCGTTCAAGACAAGGGATTGTATTACAAGACGAATCTATAGAGGTGACTATGGGAATGTATAAAGTAGGTTTTTGTCCAATGTGCGGCACACAGATTCAAGTGCAAGACACTATGGGACGATGGGTGGGGGCTAAGACTAATTTCCGTCAAGCTGATTTAATTTGGGCGGACGGTCATCATTGTCGAACGATTATCTGTAAAGACTGTTTACCAAAAGCAGACGCTAAAGAATTGTTTGAAATAATAACAGCACCTAATTCCTACGCTAGTAATAGAAGCACTTTGGATATGTTGGAGAAAAAAGGTCCACCAATTAAGATACAAGAATTGAGGAGGTAAATTTTGGCAATCAAGTCGATAACATTGTTAGACGGAACAACTGCCTACGCCCATGACGTTGAAGATTTAGTCAATCCTCTTTACACAGACATTGACGATACCAACATACGTCTTGGTGCAGACATTCAGATAAAGAAATTAGAAAACTTAGCTTCTGGAAAAATTATCGTTGGCAGTTCTGTAAGCGTTCCGACTGCTGTAGCCATGACAGGTGATGCTTCTATTTCTGATTTAGGTGTTATAACTGTTACTGGTGGTTCGGCGGATGAAATTGCAGTCACAGACGATACTACTACCGACGCGTCCATGTTTCCAGTTTGGGTAACAGCTAACACCGGAGATTTACCAGCTTATGTCAGTTCAACGAAGTTGTATTTTAACCCTTCGACTGGAGTATTGACCGCTACTGGATTTTCAGGCCCGTTAACAGGAAATGTTACTGGAAATTGTTCTGGAACTTCTGGCGGTTTAGCAAACGGAACGTATAACTACGGAGCTGGTGCTGTAATAGTAAATGCGAAC